>UMKO01048683.1_pt1 | contig 24811 bp, 23 predicted proteins | sample 1966311 | NCBI WGS metagenome assembly UMKO01 (sample SAMEA4836178, study PRJEB28245) | human gut metagenome | biome: gut microbiome; material: fecal sample | place: Denmark | collected 2008
GTAGAAAAGGTAAAGAAAAGACTATGACTTAATAGTAATAAAGACCTTGGAGAGGGTCTCTAAACACTACTACTATATAATACGAGGAGGAAATGACATAATGCCGAGGGCAAAATTGACATTTGAAGAGCGTGTGTGGTTGGAGGAAGCATTAAACAAGAAAGTAAATCACATGGAGATATGTAGATACCTTGGTATCAGTACATATCAACTTCAAGTTGAAAGAAAGCTTGGCTGGATAAAAAAAGAACAGAGATACAGTGCTGAAAAAGCGCAGCATGCATTGAAGTAAAGAAATTGATTAGTAAGTAGGAAAGGATGTATTGACAAATGAAAGGAAGATTAAAAAAAATCCTATCGTTCTTTTTGGTTATTGGGTTAGTAGGTGGTGTGTGCCAGATACCAGCAGAGAAAACTTTGGCAGCAACAACGCCTGTTAAACTTGATAATTTAGGTTCGCATGGCACCACAAAGATTGGTAGCAAAACCAAATCTGGGGACTGGTACAAGATGACAGTGGATGGAAAAAAAGCCTTCTGTATGAATCTTGGTTATACTTGTCACACTGGAGACCAATATAGTGCTAATTCCTCTGGCACATATTCAACGGCGGATGGGGGAAAAAAAGCATTAAAAGCATACATTGGATATTGGTATGATGAAACAATGAAGGAAAGTAACAAAGCATATATTATTGCACAATCACTTCTTTGGGGAATTCAGGAAGGTAAAACTTCAGAAAGTGAATTAAAAACAATTATAACTAATGTAAAAAAGGCTTCAGGATATTATAGTTCTAAAACTACAGAACAATTATACAGTGCTATTTTCGAAAAGTCAGGAACATTGACAGCAAAGTTTACTGAATGGAAATATGGAGGTTCAAGTTCTCATCGGCAGGTGCTGTTAAGTTTGAAAGCAAGAGAGCAAATAGCAGCAGAACCTCATTCTGTAAATACCAATTCCAACTATCGCCAAAAGATACGATTTACAAAAATGGACGATGACGGAAGACCAGTTGCAGGGGCAAAGTTTTCAATTGAAGCAAAAGACATTGATACCTTGTATTATTACAAGCTAAATGATAATGGCTCTAATACGGATGATGAAATCCCTGATTTCACCGTAGAAACCACAACCGACAGCAATGGACAATTTACAATTCGCTATACCTACCATATTCAGTCAGAAACTTTTTACTTTTACACAGATACGGAACTGAAGGGTATGACAGCTGCTGAAAAAGAAAAAGCTGAACGCGATATGGATGAAGCAGGTCAAAGACATGGTGCCGGGATGACTCAAAGTGCAGCGGAACAACTGATGGAAAAAAGTCTGAAAGAAAAATTGGATAAAGTCAATAACCAGTACATTATCAAGGAGTTGGATACCGGAAATCCTAATTTGATTCTTGACCCGGAATTGGCAAAGGGCGTAACAGTTGTATGTGATGCAGATGATTCGGATTTTAACTATGGTGTCAGTGGTATAACAGACAATGTTATAAAAGATGTAAAGGGAATTAATAATCACAAAAAAGCGACAGTTAAGGTAAAGAAGTTAGTAAGTAATACAAGCGACAAGAAAGCACATGGTGATGCTAGTGTGGAAGGGGCGGTTTATCAATTGTTTGATGATGCTGCCTGTACGAAAACAGCCACCGTGTATGACAGCAAGGGAAAAGAAAAAACAGCAGACCTTTATATCATTAAAAATGGCGAGTTGGAAACAGATTATTTACGAGCCGGGGAGACATATTACTTAAAAGAGAAAAAAGCGCCCGAAGGTTTCTTACTTTCTACGGATGTATTAAAGATTCAGGTGGATGGTAATAGTTTAACACAGGAATACACGCCTAATGCAAAAACGTATGAGGTGCAGGAAACAGAAAAGAAAGGCCATCTGGAAATTTATAAATTTACAACGGATGGTTCAACCGGACCTGCCAATTTTGAAAAAGGGGCTACTTTTGAAATAATAAAAAAGGGAAAGAAATATGAGGAGTGCAAAGAAGATGAGCGCGCGATTTTAGTAGCCGATGAAAATGGACATGCTAAAACAACCGAAGCATTAGCTTACGGTACTTATGTGATTCATCAGACAAAAACAGGAGATGCAGACACAGAAAAAATTGCAGATGAAGAAATTAAAATTGGTATGGATATTACTTCTGCAGCGTTGAATTATAAGGTTTATACAAGGCTTTATAACAATGCACCATTCAAAGCTCATCTGCGGATAATAAAGAAGTCAAAGAACACGGAAAAGACGGTATTGAAAGCAAATACCAAATATCAGATTTATCAAGTTGGAACGGATGGTACAGAGAAAAGGGTGGAACAGTCCTTTTTCAATGGAAATACCATGATTAAGGTTGGAACGGATGAATACCCATTTGTTACAGATGAAAGTGGTGAAGTGCTTACTGCACAAGGATTATCTGCCGGTAAATATCGGATTTATGAGATTGATTCTGCCAGCGGCTTGCACATTACTACAAAATTCATTGAGTTTGTGGTAGACAGTAAATCTGATAATTACAAGATGGAAAAAGATGCGGATGGAAATACTTTTGCGACAATTACTTTGGATTACGTGAATGAAGATACCTATGGAAAATTGAAAATTTACAAATCCGGAGAAATGCTTAGCAAATATGAAAACGGTCGATTTATTTGTGAAGAAAAGCCGTTAAAAGGTGCAACTTTTGAAATCTATGCAGATGGAAATATTGAAACCCAGGATAACCAGGGAACCAATTGGTTTGACGATGGAGAACTGGTTGCTACGATTAAAAGCGGCGAGAAAGCAGTCTTTACAAAAGATTGTAAAGGAATTACCGGATATGAAGTAAAAGACGGTATTGTAACAGTAAATCTTCCATTGGGTAAATACAAGGTGAAAGAGACAAAAACACTGTATGGTTACCTGCTTCCGGATAAAGACTGGTCTGTTGAATTTAACTGGAACAATAAGGATGAAGAATATGTTCTTAACTCTACCAGTGCAACTAATACAGAGGGCATATTGTCTGTTTTCAACGAGCGTGTAAAGACTGCAGTTGAGATAAAAAAGACAGACGAAGAAACTACTAAGCCAATTAAGGATGTAACCTTTGGCTTATACAGTAAGGATGCCATTTATAATGCAGACGGAAAGCAAATTGTGGCTGCAGAAGAAAAATTAGGCACTGTTATTACAGACGAAAAAGGACAGGCAGTATTTAATTTGGATTTACCTCTTATGAGTGAAAATTATGGGGAAGAGGCAGCCAGTGGCAGTGCGGTATCTGTATCAGGCAGTGCAGTCACAGCGGAGACAAAAACGCTTAACTCTGGTGATTATTATCTAAAAGAGGAAAGTGTGCCGGGTGGTTACTATCTGGATAGTACATTATTGCCGGTACATTTAGAGTATAAGGATGATAAGACAGCTGTGATTGAAAAGAAACTGACACATAAAAACAAACAGACAGAAGTGCAGATGGATAAAACCTCAGTTGCAGGAAGTGAAGAAATCGAAGGATGTCATTTGCAGATTTCGGATGAAGATGGAAATGTGATTCTGTCATGGACATCCGGAACGACTACGGAAGTAAAAGTAAATCAGGACTTGGGATATCAAAATTTACTCACAGCGTTCACGCAGGACAAGCACAGAACGCTTCGGGGCTTGTATCAGCATAAGACCTACATACTAACAGAGACAAGACCGGCAGATGGATATGTGACAGCAGATAGTATCGCTTTTCAGTTGCAGGAAAGCAGCACTGAACCGGGGAAAACACTGGTGTCAATCCGGAATGCAGATGGAAATTTTGTTCTGCAGGAATCTAATGTAGTTCATATGGTAGATTACAAGACTACCATTACCTTTAAAAAGAAGAGCAGTGATGGATCTTTGATTGGCGGTGCAAAGATGGCTGTTTATGACAGCCAAGGAAATAAGGTGACAGAATTTACTACAAAAAAAGGTAAGAAAAAGATATTTACCGGATTATTAAAGGTAGGGGAAACCTACACCTTTAAGGAAATCGAAGCGCCGGAAGGATATGAATTGGCGAAACCGGTTACATATCAGATTAAGGACACAAAAGATGAGCAGCTTGTGTCCATGGTGGATAAAAAAATAGGAATTATCACAACCAAAACACCAAAGAAGTTTTGGGAAGGTAAGGACAGTAAAACATCACCGAAGACAGGGTATTTGTATCTGATACTTGGGTTGTTGTTAGTAGGTTTAAGTGGTGCCACAAGTGGCATCATGTTGTGGAGGAAAGGGAGAAGATATGAGAAAAAGAAGTAGATTAATAAGCATCTTATCTTTATCAGTATTTGTTTTGGTAATGTTGCCCGGAGTTGGTGTCCGGGCGGCTGCTCCGGAGTTGATACAAAAAGAAAAACAGTATGTCACTCTGAATGAAGAAGAAAAACAAACATTTGATAAGAATATTATCATGGATGGTAAAACATACCAGTTGCAGAATGTATCTTACGAAACGGTAAGCAAAAATCCGGTAAAAGTGAAGGAAAAAGTAACACTCATAAAAAAGACAAAGCCCATGAAGAAAAGTGATTCTTTTAAGGCGGAGAAGAATATAACGAAAGACGGTGTTACATATACGCTGACCGGGGTCAGTAAAAAAGAAAAAAAGAGTAAGAAAAAATGGAAGCAGACGGTATCCTCATATTCCGAATTTGATTCATTGTCAGATGCCAATAAGGCATCCAGTCAAAAGACGGTAACGGTTACAGACAAAAAGACCGGCAAAATGGTAGCGGTTCCTTGTGTGAAAACTTCCATGAGAAAAACAGCAGAAACATGGGATTATTCTCATATCGATATACTGTTTTCCGGGTATGATGCAGAAACTTTTATTTGGAAAGACCTGAAGGTTAAGAAAAACACCAAAAATCCTTTAAAAGGATATGAAGTTGCGTTAATTGAAAGTGTTGGTGGCAATCCGGATAAGTATAAAGTTCAAAAAGTTGTTTGGCAGGGAAAAAGTTATAAAAAAAATGGTACTTTGTACCGGAAGGCAAGAGCCGTTGTAAGAAAAAAGATACCACACTACCGGGTTAATTACTCCGGAAGTATAACACATACAGAAGAACCAGACTATGTGTACTCTTGTACTTATGCAGGAGTAAAAGAAACAGATAGTAAGGATATTTCTTATGTTGTGGCTGCGAAAGCTAATTATCAGTTAGAGCAGACCAAAGGGACAAAGAAAGTTCCGGTGTTATTTATAACTTTAGCAGTAGTGTTGGTGTTGGCAGCTGTTGTTGGAATATTATTTATTCTGGTAAAAAAAAGAAAGACAAAGGAAGGAGGGGATAGTTATGGCAAAATTGGCAAAAAACATAGTTGATTTTTGTACCGCTGTAGAACCATATGCTTATGTAATGGCAGTTGTTGGATGTCTTGTGCTTGGTTTTTGTTTTGTTATTCCAAGTGAAAAATTACATAAATTTGCATCATCCTACGGCCCAAAAATTCTTATAGGTGTAGGGCTTATTGCAGGATGTGTATACATAGGCAAGACCATTGGAAAACAATGGAGTTTTTGATAATGGTGTAAGTGGAATAATTGTGGAAGGGGGAAATTTTCCCCTTCCACTGTATAGGAGTGAACTATGGGGAGAAATAGAAAGAATAATGAATTGCGATTGGAGCGATTCTTAGGAAATGGAATAATAATTGCGGTTGTTTTAATTGTAGAAGACCTGCTATTTTATTTGTTGATAAATTATTTATTTAACATTGTAGTAAATTTGGGCTTAGGAACAGGAAACTGGAGTCATCCAGAATACTACATAGGCATAAAAAATATCCTTCCGGATTTTGAAAGGATTCATAAATACCATGATATATATGGTTTTATATGCCTGGTTTATGGCTGCTTTTGCTTAGTATTTAATATCCGGCAGGGTTACCGGATGAGAGCATCGTTTTCGTCCAAAGGCTTTAATTTAAATCAGAAGGGCTGCGCAAGATGGACAACAACAAAAGAAATCAAAAGACAATACATTAGAATCCCGGAGAAGAATAAAGTCTTTCCCGGATATGGTGGTACGATTGTATCCCGCATTGGGAAACATTTATTTATTGATACTGATTTGACGAACAACCTATGTATCGGAATCACTCGTTCCGGTAAAGGTGAGATGTATGTTATACCTTCCATCGATATCTACTCCAGAGCGGAAAAGAAGACATCACTGGTGGTACTTGACCCGAAAATAGAGCTATATAAAACTTCCAAAGGAACTTTGGAAGAAAGAGGATATGATGTGTATTTGCTGTCACTTGTGGACCCGGAGCACTCTATGGGGTTTGATCCTTTAAATCAGGTCATCAATTTGTATGAAGCAGGCGATTATGCTAACGCAGAACTTTTAGTACAGAGCTTTTGTTATTCAATATTTAATCCAGATAAACCAATAAATGGTGATACCTTTTGGCAAGATTCACCAACATCTTTGTTGTCGGCGTTAGTGATTGCTGTAATTGAAGATGTGTTTGCATGGATTCAGGTGGATGGTGCTACAGGAGAAGAGAGAAAAAAACATATTCAGAAAATTAATATGTTTTCCATCATCAATTTATTTGGAGAACTGGTTAGCCAAACCAATCCGGATAATCCATATGTTACGGGATTGGATATGTTTTTCCAAATGCGCCCTTCTTTGGACAGGGCAAAGATTAAATTTTTGGGAGTGGAAGTTGCTGGAAGTCGAACAAAGGCAAGCATCTACTCTAGTATGCTTATGAAATTAACAATCTTTACGTATGAAAATTTCGCCAAAATGACGGCGGAATCAACAATGAATTTAGAAGATATCGGATTTGGGGATAAGCCCATTGCTGTATTTATTGAAATGCCGGATTATGATAAATCCGCTCATTTCTTAGGCTCGGTATTTATCCGGCAATTATACTTTGTGTTGGCAAGAAAGGCTACCAGACAGCAGAATGGCCGCTGTAAAAACCGCGTTAAAATAATAGCGGATGAATTTGGTAATATGCCGGCGGTGGAAGCAATGGAAAATATCATAACGGTATGCCTGGGAAGGAATATATCGTTTGACCTTTATATACAGGCATATGCTCAGCTAAATAAACTATATGGAGATAATGCCAAAACGATTTCCGGAAACTGCGGAAATACTATTTACATTCTCTCGGATGACGATGATACAACCAAGCAGATTTCGGCAAACTTGGGAAATGAGACAATCGTTGATATGCAGCGAAACGGAAGTCGATTGTCGGCAAATAAAACAATCATGGAAACAACAGCGGACAAACCCTTATTAAATCCCAATGAGTTGGAAGAACTAAAACCGGGAGAATGTGTTATTAAAAGAATTATGAAACGCCGCGATTTGAAAGGAAGGTTGATTACACCACACCCGATTTTCAACAGCTTAGAAAATAAACGACGGCTGCTGTTCCGGTACGAATACCTTACTGATACTTTCCCGAATCCGGACGAAGTGGATATTAGTGATGTGAACAAAGAAGATTTAAGCCATATTAAGGTAAATGAAAGGGTTTGGGACTATCGTATGAGTTTTGCATTATTCAACTTTAAGACAACAGAAAAAGAATCCAATAAAAAAGAAAAAACAATAAAAATTGGAGAACTGGATAATAGTGAAAATTTGATTGCAGCTTTGAAAGAAGTGCTTGGAAGCACGATAAAAAAGAACATGAATATTGATACAGTGATGGATATGCTGCGTGAAGCAGATTTAGATGAGCAGACCAAAGAAAAGTATATGGATTTGTTATACATGGGAAAGGAGGAAATGACAGAATGAAATATGGATTAAAAACAAGGGAAAAGATAGTGTTATTTTTATCACTTTTGATATGTCCGCTTTTTACATGCCAGATACGTGCCTTGGCATTGGAAGATGACCAGGTAATTAAAATATTATCGAGTAATCCGGGACTTTTTCACGAAAATGGAATTGTGGCTAGTGCCTTCCGCTTTATAGGCTGGGGCATTACAAAAGGAATTGCGGCTTTAGCGGATGTGTGTGCTGGCCTTTATGACACATGCTTTGGGTTTATTGATTTTACAAAGTATAAGCCGGTAAAAACATTTATCAATCAGTGGAAACCGGTATTCATCGGCTTAGTATGTTTATCTATTTTGCTGATTGGAATTTTACTTTGCATTGGGTGGGAAAAAAAACCTAAGATTGTTATTAACTTGCTAATAGCGGTAACTGTGGTTTCTTCAAGTACCTATGTAATTAATACCATGAACAAGTTTATCAGCAAAGAAGTACGAAGTGAGATATTAGGTGGACAGAGTTCAGCAGTTGTCTACAGCACGATTGGTAACAATATACATGATATAAAGTGGCTGGAAAAGACGGTTGGTCTTGCCAATCTGAATAAGAAAACAAAGGGCAAGAAAAATGCAGATAAGGTTTATGACACATTTTCAAAAAGCCAGTTTAAAAATCTGGATATTCAGGAAATTCTTGACCCGGAAGATTTCGAGGGAGATGCAGGGGATATATTGAAAAATGGCTTGCAGTCAGAAAGTGATGATAAGAACAAGATTACCTATTCATTGGATGAATTATATGACGGTGTAGCATGGACAGATTTGTTAAATGAATTTTACTATCGTTATACAGTGGATTATGGCGTGATGTGGATGGAACTAATATCGCTTATTATCATCTACTTGTTTATGTCATATAAGGTAATTCGTATCTTATATGAGATTGTAATACATCAATTATTAGCTTATTTGTACTCAGCTAATTTTAACAATAATCAGAAAATTTTGAAGATATTGGATTCCTTGAAAGACAGTTATATCTTATTACTATTTACAACTGTCATAATTAAGTTTTATCTTCTGGCAACAAAGTTTATATCCGGATGGAATGTGTCTGGTATTGCAAAGGGAATCATTTTGTTGTTTTTAGCATTTGCAGTAATCGATGGTCCGAATTTGATTCAAAAACTGACAGGAGCAGATATCGGAGCCAGTGATGGAATGGGAAAAATGATGTCTTTGTTTTATGGCGGACGAATGGCTGCCAGTACAGTTGGTGCTGCAGCAGGTGCTGTTAAATCCGGAGTAGGTGCAGTAAAAAATGGCGCGTCCAGAGCTTTCTCAAAACCAAATGCGAAAGAAGCATTTAGTGGAAATCCGGCTATGGATGAACAGGCACAAGATATGGTTGATGCCGGAGCGGCAACAGCCAGTGCAGATAATGCGCTTAATCAGCACAATAACCAGTCGAATGACAATAACATGGATAATAAGTCAACAAATCATAATAACCAAAACAACAATGCAACTAATAACCAGAACAATCATGCCGATGTACTGGAATCCGGAGAAAAAGAGGCTGCAAATGGTAGAAATGGAGAGACAGCATCTTCCCAAACACCGGAGAGTAGCAAACAAAAAGAAAATGCAGAATTTGCCAGAGCAGGAAGTCCATCTCCAAATTCGACATCGGCTATGTCCGCTGAGCAGGGTAAGAAGAATGGTGGTTACCAAATGGGGCAGATTGGACATAATCAAACCAGAAATGATGCGCTCAATGGTGTTCCTTCAGGAGGAAATGCCGGCATAGGTCCCGACAGTATGAAACAAATGGAAAAAGACTTAAGCAGCACAAGAACAGGAATGTCAATGGATTCAACGAATAATATTGCCGGCAATAAACCGATTGAAGCGGGAGGACATATGTTTGACCGGGTATCGGGAAGCGATACATCAAGTAAAAATAATGAGCCAAAGAAACCGGGAAGTAAGGATATATTTGGAGATAATGCAGGGAGGAAAAATTAATGAAGCACATTGTAGTTCAGGACATTAAAAGTGAAACCAAAGTGGGAAAGAGTGTGTATCTTTTTGATTTTTTCTTTTTAGTGACTTATGGTGCTGTATCTTTTTTGTTTGGTAGCACAGTACATGAGATGCTTCGCATCCCATTTTACATTTTCTCTGCTGTTTGTGCCATTTTTCTTACGATGAAAAGTAATTGGAATAAAAAGAGAAGAAATTGGGAGAGCTTGCTCTTGTATATTAGGAGAGACAAGGGGGTTTATTATCCCCTTGTGAATGAAAATGTAGCAACGGAATTGGACAAGAAACGAAGAAAGGAGGCTGTCGGCTATGAAGAAGACAACAAAGAAAAAAAAGCCATCGGTTAGAAAAACCATATTAGATATTGTAACGATTCGTAGTATTTCGGAAAAAGGGTACTACAACATGGATGATGGCAGTTACATGGATTTGCTGCAAATACAATCAAAAGACCTGATTAATTCTTCGGAAGATGAAGTGGAGTATGATTGTCTGAAGTTTGCTAAGTTGTATAGATTGTATGCAGAACCAGTTAAGATTGTATGTATTAATTTTCCGTGTGATTATTCCAAACAGAAAAGGTTTCTGGAATCCAAAATTAAAAGCACGAAAAATACAATTTTTAAGGAGCAGTTACAGAAAAAGTTAGATGAGTTGGTCTGGCTAGAAAAACATAATACAACCAGAGAATACTACTATATGATTTTTTCTGAGACAGAAGAAGGCTTAGAAAAAAACATTCGTACCATGTTCAGCGTCTTGGGAAGAGGAAGGGGAGGTTTGGTTGAAAAGATTTCATATGAAAAAAAGAAAGAAATTCTTTTCCGTGTACTGAATAAGTGCGTTATGACAAATGCATAAAGAAAGGGGATAAAACGATGGCTAGGGATAAGAAAAAAGAACAACAGACTGATACCTATTTGTTGGAGAAAATACAGCCACAGGGTGGAATTACCTTTATGGATGCCAAATACATATCCACTGGTGGCGGCTATGAAGCCTGCTTACATATTTTTGAATATCCAAAGACACTAGATGATTATTGGCTGGCTAATATTTGTAATATACCGAATACTGCGGTTTTTATTGACGTAGCAACGGATGATGTCATTACAGTCAAGAAAAATATTAATCGTTCCATGAAAGAACAAACTTATCGTTACAACGAATCTAAAAATTTTCAGGAAAGTTATGACGCAAAGAAACGCTTTCAGGAATTAGAAACGCTTTACGATGAAATAAGTAATTTGGGCGAAGTGGTTAAATTGATTCATTCGAGGATTTTTATTTCGGATTCATCCTGGACTGAATTGGAAGAAAAAATTAAAGACATAAAAGCACAACTGGAGAGCAATGGTTACCTTGGTGCAATTTTTATGAATGAAACAAAATCTGAATGGACAAGCATGTTTAAATCGTATGCAAGGCAGGAGAACGAAAGATTTTTTGTATATGGACAACCGCTCACCAGTAGTGCGATAGCAACCGGTAATCCGTTTCACTATTCTCATTTATCGGATGAGAACGGTTTGTTTTTAGGCAAAACACCTTGTGGTGGTGATGTGCTTTTTAATTTGTTTCTTAAGTCACAAAGCAGACTTTACTACAACTTCCTGTGCTGCGGAACAATGGGAAGCGGTAAATCTACGCTTCTTAAAAAGTTATTGTTACACACCGGTATTGTTGGAGACTTCGTTCGCACATTCGACATTTCCGGAGAGTTTACTACGCTGACTAATGTGTTGGGTGGAAAGGTGCTGAAACTGGATGGCTCGAATGGTATTTTAAATCCATTGGAAATCCTTCGAGGCGGGGATGATGATGTGGTGTCCTTTACCATGCATATCTCAAAAGTAAGCACGATTTACAAATTTCTAGTGGCGGGTGATTACACCACACAGGAAATTATTGAGTTTGAAGAATTGCTCAGGCAGCTATATAAAAAGTGGGGATGGGAATTAAAGAAGGGGAAACTGACTCGTCCGGTTACAGGACTTCCAGCGAAGGAATATCCAATATTTGAAGATATGCTTAATTTTATTAACGATAGAATTGATAAAATACAAGCCGGTACATACAAAGATGTTGAACTGGTGCTCGTGGAGAATAACTTAATATTACTGGATAAGATTCGTAAGGTGATTAGTAGTATTGTTTATACTTATGGAAATCTTTTTAATGGTTATACGACGATTAATAATATTGTTGACGAGCAGATAGTAACTTTCGATATATCCACAATAAAGGATATGAAGCCGGAAGTTTTTGATGCTTTACTGTTTGATATGGTTTCCCTCTGTTGGGACAACTGTGTCACTAACGGCAAATTAATGATGAAAGGTCTTTATGATAAAACACTGGATGACTGGGATATTATACACACATTGATCTTAATCGATGAGAGTCATCGATGGGTTAACACGAAAAAGCCTCATGCCTTGGACATGATAACAGTTTATTTGCGCGAGGCGAGAAAATATTTTGGCGGCATTGGCTTGGCGAGTCAATCAGTAAGGGATTATGTTCCGGAGGGAACGGCGGATAAAGATGTAGACAAGATGAAAACCGTGTTTGAACTTACTCAATATAAGTTTATTTTTCATCAGGACTCCAATGTTTCCGGATTGCTTGGAAAGATTTTCGAGGGTGAATTAACACCATCACAGATAGCAAGAATCTCCAAACTTGATGTTGGTGAAAACATCTTAGCGATAGCATCAGACCGCAATATTGAATTTAAAGTTCATCTTCCGGCAGATGAAGAGGCTATATTTCAAGGAGGTATGTGATGAAAAAAACATTATATACCATCTTAAGTATTGGTATCTTATTGCTTTCCGTGATTTTAATACTTCCGGTGACTGTTACAAGTGTAGTGACAGTCGTATTAGGAGGTGGAGAGGAAGAAGAGGGAGGTAACAGTGGAGATGATAGCGTAAGCGTTTCGGTCTCGTTGCTCCTATCAGAGGAAGTAGAAGCATACCGTAATCAAGTATTAAAAGAAACTGAAAAACATAAGATGGAGGCTTATATTGATTTGTTTCTTGCTGTCATGCAGCAGGAGAGTGGAGGGAATGGCAGCGATGTGTTTCAGGCATCGGAAAGTAAGGGGCTGCCACCAAATACCTTATCCACGGCAGAAAGTATTAAGCAGGGAGTCGCATATTTAAGTGCGATGATAAAAAAAGCCGGGTGCACCTCACCCAGTGATATATTACATATAAAATTGGCACTGCAGGGATATAACTTTGGCGGTGGATATATTGATTATGCCATAAAAAAAGACGGGAAATGGACACAACAAAATACCTTTTCCTTTGCAAAACAGAAAAGTGGAGGAAAACGCAATTCCGGTATCCGGGCAGAGCAGTTAGGTCCATGGCGATATGGAGACCAGTATTACACGGCGCACGTGCTTAGGTACTACAGCATGGCATCTGGTAGCAGCAGTGATGAAAGTGCAGGAGACCCAGTGAAGATACCGGTAGCGGAGCGTATGAAGTGGCTGTTTCCGAAAGGAACACCGAAAACGGAACTTGATATGCAGCCATATTTAACTCAGATTGAAGTGTCAATTTATACGAGAAAAAAACAAAAAAGCAAAATGACTTTGACAGTGCACAAAAAGCTGGCACAAGAAATTACAGCAGTCTTTGAGGAAATGGCAAAAATGAAGTTTCCAATCAATCCGGCGTGTACTGCCGGTTATAACTGGCGCAATATGGCATCCAATAAAAATAAACAATCGTACCATTCGTATGGTTCGGTAATTGATGTGAACTGGGAGCATAATGGAGCTACTTATACCGGATGGCCGTATAAGCCCGGGAAAGACAAAATGGCAGTAACCAAAAAGGTAGTTGCTGTATGGAAAAAACATGGCTTTTACTGGGGCGGAGACTGGTCGGCAGCTTACTTTGATCCGATGCATTTTACTTATACAAATAATTAAGGGAGGCAGGAAATAATGGAACGAAGAAAAAAGGGAATTGTCCTTATTCTTATTGCAATATTGATTTTCGGTGTGTTTGCAGGGGTGGAATTTTTCGGTAAAAAAGAAAAAAAAGAACCGGCACAAACATCTGCTACGGCAGCAATTCCGTCTGCAACACCGATTCCAACCAGTGTGGTAACGATTACTCCGAAACCACCGGCAGATGCAGAAACCGAAGAAGATAAAAAAAGCACTGCTTTGGTCGAAATACGAGCCGAGATATTACAGCAATTACAAGTAAGTGCTACGGAATTTGAAAAGCAAATTCAGATATTTAAAAATTCTTTTGGTTATGCAGCAGCAAAGCAAGTCAAAGATATGGGAGAGATTACGATTAGTTATACGGAACATACTATGACGATACCCTGTTACATGACGGTGAATAAAAAAGTTGTAAAATTTGATGTGATTTATAACATGAACAAAAAAACATGGCGATTTGAGCCATGGTAATACGAGAGAAGGGAGATTGATACGATGAAAAAATTATTTATATGTTGTGATAGAGAGGCAAGAGAACGAGTGGTAGAGAGAGCAAAAACAGCATTTGGCCACTCAGTGGCAGTTGTAGAAGATATGAACCGGGCAGATATGGCATATGTCGTAGGAAAAGTTACTCCGGATATGCAGCAAGAGATGAGGGCGTTAGAACAAAAAAATCTTCGCACAGTAAAGGTAAACGAAGATTTCATTAATGAAGAATTGTATGAACAGGTTTTGAAAGGAAAAGTCCATGTTAAGGAAAAAGACTTTGGAAGGGAGCGGTAAATTTTGAAAAAGAATTATGAAATGACAAAAAGAAAAGGAAATCTTGCCTTGTTTGGGGTTGTGTTTTTTTTCATCGCTGGGTATATATTTTTCTTTTCTTCCTCTTCATGGATGCCGGCAAATCTGTCGGCCAGCCTGCTAACACCGCTTAGAGAAAATGTGCAGTGGAGCGAGCGAACACTCCAGATTAGAAGATGGGAATATTGTGAGGCTGAGAAGATAATGGAGGTGGAAATCGACATAGATAATCAGTCATTCGATGGAAAAAATCATTATCGTTATACTGCGATAACTCGAAATAACGACCAGTTAAAGGTTGTAAAGATGATTGAGGATAGCGACTGGATAATCCTGCGAATTGAAAATGTGGCAGATGATTTTGGAGAAATCTCTTTGAGACTCGATATGATGGGAGAACAGGATGACGACAATACTTTGAGGCTATATACAAATGTAAATGCTGTAAAGCGAGTGAATGATTTAAAAAAAAGGGATAGAAAAGGATATCAACTGTTACGCTTAGAGCGGGATACAGAAACCTATCAGGAAGAAATCAGAACGCTGGAACAGAAAAAGAAATCGCTTACAGAAAAAAATCAGCGAATGCAGGAGGAAATTAATCGTTTGCAAAGTGAAGAAAGTTTTCAAACAGACGAGATGAAAGCAGAGCAGACAGATAAGATTACAGAAATTCAATCTGAAATCACATCAAATCAGGATGAACTACAGTCCTATGAAGTTCAGCTGCAAGAAAAAAGAGCGAGGATTGAATTGATTAAGAAACAGATGACGCAATAAGAATTGGAGGTGCTAATTATGCTGTTGTTTGTCGGGAAAAAGGAAAAAGGTTTTTTTACTGAAGAAACCGAAGAAAAGGTTGAATATATTGACGAGGCATTACATATCAAAGACCAGGCAGAAGCAATATTGAGATTTAATGAAGAGGCAACGGTAGTTATTTATGATATTGAACAATATGCGGACGAAGCAAAGGAATTGGTTCACTGGATTAATCGGATTGAAGATGCTTTGAAAATTAAAACAATCATATTCGCGGCCGGGTATTCACCCAAAAGTACCGTTTGTCGTATGCTTTGGGATGCCGGAGTAAAAAATTTTATATTTTCCATTTATCTGGGAGACCAAAAGGAAGATTTAGAATACTGTCTTACTGGATATTATGAAAATTTTGGCTATGAAGAAAAACGTGGATTTTCATTTGAAGAAGAAGAGGAAAAAGAGGAGTCCGAGGAAAAGAAAAAGACCAGAACGATTGGAATTGGAGTGGCCGGTTGTATTAAAAGAATGGGAACGACTACGCAGGCATTGCAGCTTGTTAAATACCTGCAGTTTGTTGGATTCAAGGCAGCTTATTTTCAAATGAACGCCAGTAACTTTGTAGAAGCCGTTAAAGATGCGTACGAGCAGGTGACAGTGGATGATGAAATTGGTCTTGTAAGCTATGCAAAGGTAGATATGTTCTGCAGAACCGATAGACTGCAGGAAGTTCTTAATTTAGATTACGATTACCTGGTGTTTGATTATGGTGTGGCGGGCGAGAATGGTTTTAACAAAATTTCTTTTCTGGAAAAAGAACAACAGATTTTTGTGGTTGGCAGTAAACCGGGTGGTGAGTTTGAAAAAACTTATGATGTGATTAAAAACAACTTTTACAACAATGTGTTTTATATTTATAACTTTGTTGCGGAAGGGGAGCAGGAAGATATAAAAGAGCTTATGGGCGAAAAAGCAGGAGTTACATTTTTTGCTGAAGAAGCCAGAGACCCTTTTGTTTTTTCCGGTGACATGAAAACCTATGGAAGTATTCTATCTCTGGAGGAAGAAAAAGACAGAGATAGTAAGCCTGCAAAAAAGAAAAAAAGACTATTTGGGAAAAGGAGATAAATCGGATGGAGAGAAAATACGAAAATGTATATCTGGTTACATCACCGGATATACAAGTTCAAAATTTACTTGAAACAATGTCAGATTTAATGGTTGGGAATCTGTATGTTACAGAAAAAAATGATTGGATTGCGGCCGACTTTGTATGTTTTGACCCGGATTTTCGCTGGCATCTGGAATCAGAATCCATAATTATGGATGAAGAAAAAAAGAATTTGATTGAAATTATAGATGGAACCGGAAGTTGGGTATTTCGTTTGTTGGATTAGAAAGGGGTATGAGTATGGCTGAGAAGAAAATTGAAGATTTTGGAGAAAAAATTGGCGGTGCAAGGAAAGATTTGTATGCTCTAAATCGAGAACTTCGTTATGGAGATATTCTTGATTGGAACGATATGGAGAAAGAAAAATACATTACTAAAAAAGAAGCATTTCCGCTTCCGGATTATAAAAAAATGCTGGAAGAAGGAAAAGACAGAGAAGTTATATTTTTTATAAAAAAGGTAAGAGATTCGCTTCCTACTAAGCCTTTGGCAGCGGTACCTTATTTGGCTTCTGCAGAACAAAGGAAGGATATTATTAATACAGCGCAGAAGGATTATTTAGTAACCGTAAATCGTTTTTATGAAAAGGCTATGTCACTAACATCGATGAGTGAATGCGCCCGGTTTTACGATGAAATTAAAAGTGAGAATTTGCCGGATACTAATTGCTTTAATCGTAAACTGATAAAAGCAACAGATTTAGGAGGCAGACTTGGACTATATCAGTTCCGGCGAGAGTTGGAAAACAAGCAGTTTTTGTTCTCTGAGGATGAAAAGATACTTTCCAATTTTTCTTTTTATCGCTATGATGGACAGAATGTAACGAAAGAGGAATATAGAGAAGGTAAGGAGCGTTTGGTCATTCATGAGAGTGGTTGCTCAACTTATATTTACAATTTTCAAGAGGCAGGAATGACGGACTTGTCAGCATGGCAAAATGACACTTATTTTGTGCTTCAGAAAAATGATCGTGAGATAGTGGCTGTAAATTTACAGGACCGTGATGCGGCTGTAAAGGAAGCGTTGAAAATCGGCAAAGAACAGAATCCTGAAAAAAAGAAAAAAACAAAGCGTAAAACACGCTTAAAGCCACCTCAGTTAGAGCATATAAGACCGACTGCAGAGGATTATCGTGGTGGTATGGATATAACCGGTGATGATATGATGAACACTTTTGGTTTCCGCGCCGGTGAATTTGGAAATTGGAACAATAATAATGACAGACAGACAAATCTGAATATGTCATTTGACGCTTTTAAGGATTTAGCGAAGGCGTTAAATATTAAAGATGAAGATATTGCTCTTGGGGGCAAATTAGCAATTGCTTATGGCGCACGTGGAAGCGGTTCTGCACTGGCTCATTTTGAACCTAGTGCAAATGTGATTAATCTAACTAAGATGCGTGGTGCCGGTTCTTTGGCTCATGAGTGGGGGCATGCGTTGGATTTATATGTAGCACGGGCATATGATATGGATTCGTCTATGGCTACCGGTGCTTCTTACTTAGAAATCCGGCAGGGAAAAGCTCCCTTTAAAGAACTTATGGATACGATTAAATATAAGAATAATGAACGAACAGAATACTATAAGAACGCAGAAAAGTTAGACACTGCGTTTAGTAAAACAGACCAGGGCTATTGGCGAAGTGATGTGGAATTGTTTGCCAGAGCATTTGCTTCCTATGTTCATGACAAGTTGCCGGCAAATACTTCCGATTATTTGGTCGGACATTCAGAAATGATTGCACTGGATGTTCAAGATGGTAATACCGTACAGATTCCAACCAGTCCGCAGGGCAAAGAGCGAGAGGCAATCAACCAGGCATTTGATAAAGCCTTGGAAAGCCTGAAGGAAAAGGAAATTTTACATCATTATGTGCGAGAAGAAAAAAAGGAAGTAAAAAAGCCGGAGAAAGAAGAAACTAAAACTGCAGGAAGAGCAGTAGCGAAAAAGAGATTTTATACAAATGAAGAGTCGGAACTGATGACAGATTGGCTGAAAGAACACATATCGGTTGTGGATGTGTGCCAGTCATTGGGATATTCTCCGGTACGAGTTGGTCAAAAATACTATTCTCTGAAAGAGCATGATTCAGTGAGAATCGACTTACAGAAGAACTGTTTTTATTGGAACTCTCGCGGGAAAAATGGAAGTGTCATTGATGCCTGCATAGCGTTTGGAGATATGGATAAATCAGAAGCCTACAACCATTTATATGATATGGCAGGTGGGCGAGAAGCGGTATTTGAAGCAGCTGTTGGAAATCAAGAATTAGAAGTTAAACCAGTTGCAGCAGCAAAGCAAAAACATCCTGAAAAAAAAGAAAAAGAAAACCTTAAGGATGAGCTGCCAAAGAAAGCGGCTCATATGCGGAATGTATATGCCTATTTGGGTAAAACTAGGCAGATTGATGGTAGTGTCATTAATGAGTTTGTTAAAAGACAGATGCTTTATCAGGATGACAGAAACAATTGTGTATTTGTATCACGAAACAAGGAAGGTGAGCCGGTCTTTGCTTGTATGCGTGGAACAAACACATACAAGCGGTTTGTTGCTGATGTGAAAGGCAGTGACTACAGCAAAGGATTTTATGTGAATAATCAGGCAGATAAATTATTTGTCGGCGAGTCAGTCATTGACATTATGAGTAAGATGACACTGTTAAAAAAAGATGGAGTGGATTATCACGATTATAACTATCTGGCAATGGCTGGTACGCAAAAGCAGGAAGCGATTGAGTATGTTTTGGATAATAACAGGCAGATTAAAGAAATCTATCTTGGAATGGATAATGATGCAGGGGGTCTTAAAGCTGCAAAGCAATTAGAAGAATCTCTTTCCGGAAGAAACATCGTGTTGAAAAGAGATATGCCGGATAAGAGTGGGTATGATTGGAATGATATGCTTTGTTTCCAATCAAAGGATGTAAGTCAGAAAGAAAACGAGTACACGACATATACGAAACAGCATAAAGAAAAAATGCAGGATTTAAAGACAGACAGGACAACCATTGTTATTAATGCATTTGGTGGTCCGGGGTCTGGAAAAACAACTTCCTGTATGAATATATGTGCTGAGTTAAAAAAGCAGGGATTCAATGCAGAGTACGTGCAAGAATATGCAAAAGAGTTGGTATATGATAAAAATTTTGAAATTTTAGATGGTTCAAAAGAACATCAATTTGAAATTTTAAAAGAGCAAGTCCATCGGATGGACAGGCTGATAGGTAAAACCGACTTTATTGTTACGGATTCCCCCATTCTTTTGAACACGGTTTATAACCAGCAGCTAACACCGGAATATGAAAGAATGGTGTCTGAATTAAGCGGGCAATATCAGAATTTTTCATTTTTCATGAAAAGAGATGATAGCCAATTTCAGACAGAGGGAAGAATCCATGATTTACAGGAAAGCAAGCAAAAGGATAAGGAAATAAAATCGCTGTTAAAGAAGCACAAGGTGTACTACGGCACGTACGATCATGAGACAGTTGATGTGGTTGTACAAAACGCCATTGCTAATTTTAGGCGCTTAGAAAAAGATGAAAAGGGCAAAGAAGACGTACAGAAGAACTTAGAACCAACAAAGGAAGCGGATTCGCCGGAGGCGCACAACATTAATATTTTTGAAAACCATGGAAAAGACAAGACCGATATTTTTTCTATGGTGAAGGATAAGACAAAGGATAATGGCATCTGGAAAGATGCACCAAAGGTCAGGCAGCCAATAAAGATGATGCCTGGGCTGGAACGATAGATAAAACAACAAGGAGCAATGCAACATGAGGGACGAATATTTACTATTAAAACAGGCTGCGTATTTGATTGGTGTGACAAAACAAACATTTGAGTATTACATAAAAACAGGCAAGATTAAGACTGAATTGAACCGTGGCAACCGGATGGTAAAAGTGTCCGCATTGGCTCTTTTTGTGAATGAGCAATTGAAAAAATATGATTTAGCCAAACAGTATTTTGAGGCATCCAGTAAATGGGCCTTTTGGAAACTGCAGCCTAAAAAATTTAACACAACGAATCGTATTGTGGGAGACAGCATGATAGAATATCTAACGCTGCAGCAAACAGCTTATTTGCTAGGATTATCTGCTTACAATATAAGATATCTGATATCCAAAGATGTGTTTCATGCAGTCGTAGAAGTACGAGGAAAGCGAACATTGTACTTTATAAGGGCAGACGAGATATGGTGTTATGTGACGGAGCAAATGTGCCAATATAGTAAGGCTATTGAATATTTTCAATGCGAGAACAGTTATGCCTTCTGGCAGAAATACGAGGAAGATTTCAAGACCAACTGGATTAATAAATACAAAGAAAGGAATCAACGCTACTATGGCAAAAAGAAAATTCAAAAATCAACTGGTAGAGCAGATGAAACAGGAGGAAAGGGAAAAAGAACATCAGGAAAGCCTGAAGGAAAGATATGACATTGAAGAGGATGTTGTTGTGGTCGAGAAAACTAACACAATCAAATTTCTATTGAAAACAATGCTTGGTGGCGCACGACTAATTATAGCAATTCTGGTTTTTATCCTGGCGTTGATTGGATTAACTGCGCTGATTTATCCAGACTCCAGAAGTCTGTTAATACGGCAAGGACTGCAGGTGTGGCAGGAGTTTTTGAGACTGTTATAAAGGGGATGCGAAGATGAAACGGATGAAAGGATGGAAAATAACTGGGATGTTACTGATAGTAACTGCATTAGTATGTTTCGGAATATTAGCCGTTATCGTAACGGACACCGGAGGCGATATGAGCTCTTTTATTAAGACTGTACCGGAGAACAAAAGCCCCAAAAAAGAAAAAATAATGACCCCGGTTGATTGGGACAAATTGTTGGCAACAAATGCAGATGTATATGCATGGATTCGGGTGCCTGGGACCAATATTGATTATCCCATATTACAAGCATCGACTGGAAAAGATGATGACTTTTATCTGCACCATGATATTAAGAAAAACTATTCGTTTGCCGGTTGTATCTATACCAGAAGAGCAAACAGAAAAGATTTATCGGACCGTTTAACAGTGCTTTACGGACATAACATGATTAATGGTTCTATGTTTGGTACTTTACGAAGATTTGAGAATGAAGATTTTTTTAAAACACATAAAGAATTTTACATTTATATGCCACAAAAGATTTTGAAGTACCGAATAGTTGCATATATGATTGCGGACGATACAGACATATTGGAACGCTATCAGGCAAATAATGAACTCGGATTTGAGGCTTATGTAAAAGAATTAAAAAAGGCAAGAAACATCCGAAAAAAAGAAAAAATTAAACCGGATGATTCAATAGTAACTTTAAGTACCTGTGATTCTAATAGTGGTAATCGCCGTTTGTTACAAGGCGTGCTGCAAGAATCACTAACCACAGAAAATTAGGAGGATATGTAATGAACAAAATTATTTTAATGGGGAATCTGACCCGCGACCCGGAGATCCGCTACACGCAGGGAGAAAATGCGCTGGCTATTGCCAGATTTAGCCTGGCAATTAATCGGCGTTTTGCAAAGCAGGGAGATACGGAAGTTGATTATTTTAACTGCACTGCATTTGGTAAGCAGGCAGAGTTTATCGAAAAGTATTTCCGTAAAGGTTCCCGTATGCTGGTAAGTGGCCGCGTTCAGAATGACAACTACACGAATAAAAACGGAGAAAAGGTTTACAGTGTACAGATTATCGCTGAAGAAATCGAATTTGCAGAGCGAAAAGGAAGCGGACAGACTTCAGGGGGTGCACCAGAACCTGGTGAGGCATCAAATGACTTCATGAATATTCCAGACGGAGTTGAAGAGGGACTGCCATTTAATTAGTAATACAAGATTACAGGCATAAAAAAGAGGCACCTATGAGGAAGTGCCTCTTAGCCGGTACTATTTATACCGGTCGGGATAACTACATTATATATTATTTACTATAAAAGTCAAGAGGGAAATTATATGAGGATAAAATACAGTTTAATTGACAAACTTAAAAATTTGACTTCGACAGAAATGGACTTGTTTTTGTATATTGCAAAATATCAAAGACTAAACGGATTCGTGGCCGGGGTACATAATCAGAATGTATGCAAGGCAACCGGGATGTGTAAGCAGTCCTTTTATACAGCTATGCGTGGACTGGAGCGTAAGGAAATTGTGAAAATAAGCCGTACTTCTGATATCGATTATGATTTTTTGATATTGGGTAATGACTTTACCGGTGATGATGCTTTTAAAGCAGGCTGCGAAGGATACATCGATTTGAGCAGATCTATATTCCATAAAAAACAGTTCAAACAATTAAAAGCAAAAGAAAAATGGTTGCTGCTCTACTTCTTACACTGTACTCACGATAATAGCAGTTCTTATCGTATTGGTACCGGTAACTTTTATAAAAAGTTCTGTACCTTACTAGGGGTGACGAAAAGAATGGTACGGTCTTATTTACATAGTCTGCGCGCTTTCTTTTCTGTGGGAATTGTGAAAGGAATCTATTACATTACTTATAGAAGAAGTGTATTTAATGAAAAACAGGGTGCACAGGAAAAACAGGAACATGAATTTTTTGCAAAAGCCTTAGTTCGGAGATATAAAATAAGAAAATATGAAGAAAAGGAATTAGCTGAAACAGCTAAATTGATTAAACAGTACAGAGGCATTGCACATGACTCAGGATATAATATATTTGATGTGCTGGAGAAAGCGGTGAGAGAAAGCATTCCGGATGAATCAAAACCAAAAGACCGGAAACTGAGTTATAAATATGTTCATAAATTAGTACGCAAGACATTGGCCTTATGCTAAAAGCATAGGGTTACTTGTGATGGAATCAGATTTTTAGCTAGGGGGAAAATGATAGATTCTGGCCAGATAAAAGTATAATGTACGAAGAAATCAATACAAAAGCGTTCCCGGAGAAGAAAAAACTCCGGATTTCTTTTTATTATGCGGTCTAAAAAAGTGTATAAAAATAGAAGATGGTCTAATATATTTCCCCGGTAAATCAGAGGTGGTCTAAATTATATGATATATGTGCATAAATGGAGTCTAATATATTTCCCCTAAAAAAATCGCGAATACCCTTGATTTATGGGAAGAATGGCGGATTTATAAAGGGAGCATATTATTTCTAATCTTTCTATACAGTCTTTCTTATCTATAATATTTAATTTCCTAGATGTGAGTATATCAAACTAATAATTCTTGCCGTCTTGCCAGTAAGGAAAGTGTACTTAAAAGTTGTCTCTAGGAATAGGGGAATCGATACAATAAAAAAGAAAAAGATACTTGAATGAAAAAATGATAATAGTTATAATACAGTTAGATAATATGAAAATTGATTTTAGAAAGGATGGATTAACATGAATGGAAAAGGATTGGCAGAGGAAAGCAAGTTGTATCGAAAACTAAAAAAGATGTACAAACAGAATGGGGATAATAAAGAAACTTTTTTTAAGGGAATTGAATTGGCATCAAAATATGGTGTTAAAGAGCGACGATTTGTTCTGTATAGATTGAAGCAACTGGGAGTCAGTGATATGGGATTTGATAAATTAAACAAAGCAAGAATTGTTTTAGGCATTATGACTGACAAGGATTCGTTGCATGGTTTTGTTGCAGCCGTTATAGAAGCATCTTTTGATTGAAATTCTTCAGGAGGGGAACTTGGAATATGAGCAGTGTATATGGCTTAAAAAATGAATTGCTTTCGCTGGAAAAGCGACTTGAGGAAGCTCAAAAGAATAATGACACAGAGAAGATATGTTATTTAAAAGAGCGCATTAAGAGAGTAAAGATTGAAATTGAAAATTTAAATTTTTATAATAAATCTACTTAAAAGTGTTGTTTTTTGCCAAAAATCTGATATACTGTGATTAGGCAGAAGTAATAAGTATTAATCGTTAAGTTACGACAAAACCCCCATGAGTGGCCGCTCATGGGGGTTTTTGTTCCGTTTTGGCAAGGTGGCTTAGGCCTTAGGCTGGTTGCCTTAGTTGTTCCTATCCAACCATTTGCATATGTAGTGGCAAACTACTCCTGCCATGATAGAAACAATGAAAGTAATAAGTATATCCATCGAAAAGTACGCGCCCCCTCTCTGTGCCGGTATAGGGGTGGCAACAAAATAAAGTATAGCATAATTTCATTTAAATCAAAAGGACAAAAAGCACTCTTTCTTTCAGAAAAAAATATGGAAGAATGAGTGCTTTTTTTCTTATCCCCCTCTGTCACCGGTT
>UMKO01047644.1_pt1 | contig 23286 bp, 20 predicted proteins | sample 1966311 | NCBI WGS metagenome assembly UMKO01 (sample SAMEA4836178, study PRJEB28245) | human gut metagenome | biome: gut microbiome; material: fecal sample | place: Denmark | collected 2008
CTGTCGCTATATTTTATTTATGCTGTCCTTGTGCCGCTATGCACTCCTGCGCCTGCTGCACTGTTTCTTCAATAATCTCACGGCAGGTCTGTTCTCTGCGGATCAATCCTGCGATCTGTCCCGCCATCAGGGTTCCGTTTACGGTATCTCCGTCCTGCACTGCCTTCCTGAGAGATCCCAACGTCAGCTTTTCCAGCTCCATGAAATCGGCATTCTCTTTTTCCAGCTTCAGATATTCTCTGGTCATCTGATTGCGCAGGGAACGCACCGGATGTCCGGTAGACATTCCCGTGACCACGGAATCGATATCCTTTGCCTTGATGATCTGATTCTTATAATTTTCATGGACAATAGATTCCTTCGATGCTACGAACCGGGTTCCCATCTGGATTCCCTCAGCTCCCAGCATGAAGGCCGCTGCCATTCCTCTGCCATCGGCGATACCTCCGGCCGCGATCACCGGGATAGACACCGCATCCACCACCTGCGGCACCAGTGCCATGGTTGTGGTGGAACCGATATGTCCGCCGCTCTCCATGCCTTCCGCCACTACGGCGTCTGCTCCTGCCCGCTCCATCATCTTCGCCATAGCTACACTTGCCACCACCGGGATGACCTTCACTCCGGCATTCTTCCACAGTTCCATGAATTTTCCCGGGTTTCCAGCACCAGTCGTTACCGCTTTTACCCCTTCTTCCACGACAATCTTCGCTACATCCTCCGCATTGGGATTGAGCAGCATGATATTCACGCCGAAGGGTTTGTCAGTCAGTTCTTTGCATTTACGGATCTCCTCCCGGACGACCTCAGGCGGAGCGGAAGCGGCACCGATGATGCCTAAGCCTCCGGCATTTGATACCGCTGCTGCCAGCTTATGTTCCGCCACCCATGCCATGCCGCCCTGGAAAATGGGATATTCGATTTGTAGAAGTTCCGTGATCTTTGTTCTCATTGTCTTTCTGATCCTTCTCGTCGTTCTGCGTTATATTACATATTCTGATGATACCAGAGTCAAAAGGTCTAAGCCCACATGAGCTTGCTCATAAGTGGGTGAAAGACCTTAGGACCCGCCCCGATATGCAGTTCTTACGCCTGCTCCTGAATATATCTGATGACATCACCCACTGTTGCCATATTTTCCAATTCCTCGGAAGGAATGGACACACCGTATTCCTCTTCAAATGCCATTACCAGCTCAAACAGATCCAGGGAATCCACTTCCAGATCCTCCTTGAAACGGGTTGCCTCCGTGATCTCTACATCCTCCTGGTTTAACTGTTCTCTGATGATAGCTGCTACTTTTTCTAACATGTTTTTGCTCTCCTTATGCATTTCATTATTGTGTTTCTGATACCTTGGTTTACTACTTTGTCGTCTCCGGCGTATTCACTTTCCCTTCGCAATTGTTGTCAGTGCTGACCTTTTGCATTTCAAGTCTATCTTCGCCGGATTATTTTGACTATCAAAGTATTTATCTGCAATATACTACGCAGATGTTGTTCTGTCAACATCTTTTTTCACAATTACCGCTTCCAAATTTATTATTATCATGTAGGCAGTAATAATCTCATTGCATAAGATCCTTTTTCCAGAAAAATACCGCTGCAAAAGCGTAATTTCCTTGCCAGGCAGTAAATTCCGATGATTTCCATCGGAAATTTTGCAAAAACTACAGCCTGGAAGGAGAATTCCTCGAACCAGGCAGTATATTGGAGTTAATACTCCTGAAATAGTGCCTGGTTTGATCAGGATTTTTCGTTTCTCCCCTTGCCAAACCGGCATTTTTCAGATAAAATAATCTACGTTGTAATCTTTTGGAGACGTATCGAAGTGGTCATAACGGGGCGCACTCGAAATGCGTTAGCCCTCCGGGGCACGTGGGTTCAAATCCCACCGTCTCCGCGCATAAAAAGCCGATAATCTGTGAAAACAGACTATCGGCTTTTGTGTTTTAGAAAAATGTGATTATTGACATTTGAATTTTTAAGAAAAATGTGCAAAACAGGTGGGTAAAACCTGGCTGATGAAGGAATTCGGGCAGACCTGTTATGCTAATTATGTCTATTTCAACTTCGATGAAGAAGATGAATTAAAATCCATTTTTCAGACGAACAAAAATCCCCACCGCATTATCGAATTGTTGTCAATGATAAGCGGTGATAAAATCCAACCCGGTGAGACTCTGATCCTTTTTGATGAGATCCAGGAATGTCCCGAGGCATTAAATACGCTGGATATTTTTCCGCTGACTTTTGATGAATTTCTCGAAGCTATAGATCCCGCCATATACCCCTATTATGACGGTATTCAAAAAAGAACAACAGATCGAAGAGATTTTTCATTCGCGCCTGTCGGAGGTCTGCAATTATTATTTTATCAACGGAAAATTATATTTTGCAGCCTTACGTTTTTCCAAACGCGGCTACCGGAAGGATGGCGACATCACCAATCTTCCGCTGTATCTTGTATGTAAGACCAGAGATTTACTATAAATATATTTTTCTAAAATAGATCAGACATTTTTCAGCATTTCCTGCATAACCGGGTAAATCCGCTCCGCCATGCGCAGGAAACCCAGAGTATTCGGGTGGCAGCCGTCGACGGTGCATTCAGACCGTCCTATCTTGCCGAAGAGTTCATGTCCGTCGACAAACCAAACCTTCTCATCGCCTCTGCGTTTCGCCGCCTCGTAGGTAGCGCAAACGACATCTCTACGGCGGATGCTGTCCTCTGGCTCCGCATCGGTATCGGGACGGCTGAGGAAGAGCACCGGAACGTCAGGATGCGCTTTCCGGATGATTTCAAAAAACGGTGCATGGGTCTCCGCCAGATGCTCCGGACTCGGCGAATTGTGGTCATAATCCATGACAAAGAGACTCATCTCGGGAAATCCCGCAAGATATTCCGCGAAATCCTCTTCGCCCCGTGCGCTGCCGGAAAAACCCATGTTACGGTAGTCCGCATCCAGCCATCTGCTGACGATACTGGTGTAAGCATTGCCGGGTCGGGGTGCGCATCCACCCTCTGTAATCGAGGAACCGTAAAATACGATCGGCTTCTCCACGGTATACGCGGGTGTTTCCCATAGCTTCGCTCTCTCCTCGATGCCGATCTGCATCCCGAGGAGATGATCGTTTCTCGGCAGATTGATCGTTACGAGTACCTCCTCTCCCGTGAGGTCAAAAGTCTTCTCCACTGTAATCTCGCCCTCGGTATGGATCTTTGGCGCAATGTAACCGAGATATGCCGCTTCTGTACCCTTTCCGAGATAAATATCTGCGCCCGCCGAGCCGGACAGCGGAATATTGATATCCTCTTTCGTGCCCGCGAGCGTCATTTTTACATATAATTTCTTTGCATCCGTCTGAAAGCGGACTCTGCCGCCGGCAGCTCTTCTTCCGAGGTAGCCATACTGTGGGAAGCGCTCCAGTGCCTCTTCGGACAGCTTGAAAAACTGTCTTTTCTCACTGTCTGCCACAGCGAGACCATAGATTTTCAATGGGGTCTCCGTGATATCATATAATTTCATCATGTCTTTTTCCTCTCATCCTCTCAATAGTATCATTCGCTGAGGTTTAATGCTGGCTCCGGCGGAACTGCCCCGGTGTCATGCCGTATTTTTTCTTAAAGCTGGTCGTAAAATAGGATGCATTGCTGTAGCCGACAAGCTCACAGATCTCCTGTATGCTGAGGTTCTCCCGCTCGAGGAGTAGTTCTCTCGCCCGCTCGATGCGGAGCGCCGCCAGATAGTCAGGAAAGGTGCAGCCGCATTTTTCATGGAAGAGGCGGCTGAAATACGACGGTGTAATATGATATTTGTCCGCAAGATACTGGGCACTGATGTTCGGATCGCCATAATTGCTCTGCAAATACGCTATCGCCTTCTCCACAACGTCCTCTCTGCCCGTCTGCCGATTCCGCTCGAGGATCAGCCAGATTTCTTCTGCCATCCGGAAAAACCATTCCTCCACATCGTCCATATATTCATAGGATGCCAGTTGTCCCGCCAGCACCTCGTAATCCTTCTTCGTCAACGGTTCAAAACGGTATTGCAACGAATTCCGGTAGGTCTGCATCTGCCCAGCGATCTCCATCAGTGCATCCTGAGCTTTCTGGATCGACAGCTTTTTGAGCTCCCCGACAATCTTGCGGTACTCCGCCGAAAAGCCTGTCCGGTCACTCTGCCGGAGTCTCTGGATCAATTCTTCTGATGACGGTGCCTGTTCTCCATTTAACGCCCTCTGCGCCATCTCTCCTTCCGTAACCACCGCACCCATACCATAGATAAAACGGTATGCTGTCGCTGCCCGCGCCATCTGATACATGAGATTTAACTCCGTAAAGCCCTCTGTTTCGCCCTTTTCTTCGCTGATCCCTACATCCATGCCGATATGGATCAGCTCTCCGGTGACTTCAAGGATATGCTGCGACGCCACCGTCACACGTTCCTCCGTTACGCTCTCCTCACTGAACAGAATCGCCGCGATAAACTCATGGTCTACCGGCAAAACGAGGACGTTGCCCAACTCACGGAGCGTCTGCTCGACGATCGTCTTGATCGTCTCCATCTCAAAAGCGATCGCTTCTTCCGTGTTATTACTGTGGAGATCCTGGATATCACTGAGGCGCATGACCACGACACGAATCCGGACACCCGGCTTGGCGTAAGTCTCTTCCACCCACTCCGGCAATTTTGCGGTTTTCTCTCTGCTGATTAGATACGCGGCAAGATCCTCCTGTTCTTTGCGCAGGTTGATATGGTTCAGTCTCTGCACCATCGTCTGATAGGTCTGGGCGATGCTGTACAGCTCCGTATTCTCCAGCTGTCTCGCCATTGCCTCGGAGGGCAGTCCCTCCTCGCTGGCAGTCCGCACCATCTCGCCGATCGGATTGTATACACGGTTCGACATCAGCAGTGCGAGAAGCAGTACGATGATCGCCACAAGCAGACCAATTCCCAAAAAGAGGAAGCCAACCCGGGTCATCGATCCGGTGAGCTGTCGGTAGGAAATCAGCCATACCAGCGTAAATTCGTCATCAATCTCCGCAGCTACGGACAGGAATCTCCCCTGCGCCGTGCGCACAATCTCGGCGGAAGCCTCGGTCAGATTTCTGTTTTTCCACAGAATATCCTCCAGACGTTCCCCGACCCGGTATATCTCCCTCGTTCCCTGCTCATAAACGATATTCCCGTCCCTGTCAATCAGCAGGAACTGTTCCTCCTCCGTCTTCGGCAGGGTTAAGGTCATGATCTTGTCGAGATCCATGTTGACTTGGATGCCGCTGCGTTTGCCCCCAGTGGTGGGATCCATCGATCCGCTGGTCAGGCAGAGGAGGCTCTGGCTCTTTCCGTAGATATCCAGATATGGAATGACCGCACTCTCGTGAAACGTGCTCATCCGGAAAATATCCAGCATCCGCGCATCCCCGTTCTGGTCGATGGGATAGGAGGGATTTGTGCTTTTGATCAGATAATCGTCCTCGAGCCAGACATAGGCGGAGTGGATCATCGGATTCACAGAAACAAGATTCGTGACCTCCTGCGCTGCGATCCCCGTGGTGCTGTCCCATGCAAATGTATTCCGGTTGATCAGCTTGCAGATATAGACGTCATTTTCGAGCACTGTTACCACATTCTCCATGGATTTGCCGTAATTCTGCAATACCAGTACATAGGTATCCATCCGGTTCTCGTAATCGCTCTCCTGTTGCTGGATCTGTGACACACGGAACCACCCAAAGCCGAGAATACACGACAGCAGAATGCAGACTGCAGCCAGTCCGAAGCTCACCGCAAATATTCTCCTCAGAATGATCTTTCCTCTGTATTTCTGAAATATCTTCATCCGAATTTTTACTCTCCATCTGAATCTTTTGTTACACTTATTCTATCTGCTCCGCCGCCCAGAAGCCTTTTAATTTTACAAATGGCGGTTCCGAAGTGCTTACCAGCCGGACACTCATCCGATTACCCTTCCACGCAAAGTCCATCGCAACGTGCCCTTCCTCCTCATCAATGAGAAAGCTATGGAATACAAAATGTCCCAACGTCCACTGTCCACGGCACACGCAGGTATAGTCTGTCTCCGGGAACTTCTGGTACTCCCATGTGCCGTCACCATAATACCACTCGTAGGTTTTCTCTGCTGACACAAGTGTTATGATACATTGCTCCCAGTCAAAGACAACCGTCTCCCAACCACTGGAATCGCAGGTTGCGCCCGTTTTATCCTGCATTCCATAAAAGTGCCAACGCTCTACACCGCGCCGCCTCTCTCCGGCTGGCAGTTTTTGTGTGTTTGTATATTCCGACACTCCTGTCACCGCAGGATATACCGTATCATAAAAGCAGTCATAGATCATCTGCAGTCCCGCTGGATTCCCGATCGTATCTGCCATCGTAAGGAATACAAGATCCCATTCGGGGAAACAGAGCGCCAGCTGACCACCCATTCCATAGAATACAAAACCGTCATAACGGGTCTTCCACATCATATAGCCGTAGCCCAGCTGCTCATCAAACGTGGGCTGGAGATCTGTCGGCACCTGACAAGCGGTCGCTTCCCTCAGAAAATCTGCCGGGATCAACTGCTCACCATCCAAAATACCGCCGCGGCAGCATAACATGGCGATTCCCGCAAGGTCGCCCAGTCTGCATACAAGACCGCTTCCGCCCTGACTGACACCGTAGGGATCCTTGATAATATAGGCTTCCTCAGAGAATCCGACCCGGCGCAGCACTTTTTCACGCAGATAGTCCAACAGATCCATGCCGGTCAGTTTCTCCACCAGCGCCGCCAGCACATGGGACGCCGATGTGTCGTAATTGAACACCGTTCCCGGCACATGATCCGGTGTCACCCGGAAAAAGGACTCCACCCAATCACCGTCATAGCGTTTAAAGGTCGTGGATTCATAACAGGTACGCATCGTAAGTAAATCCCGGATCGTCATTTCTTCGCACCATGGATGTGCGCCACCCTCCGGCAGCTTTTCCGGAAAATACGTACAGATCCGGTCGTCTAAGCCAATCTTGCCCTCCGCTGCCAGCAGTCCCGTCGCCAGCGAGGTGAAGCTCTTCGTAATCGAATACATCCGGTGCAGGCTGTCCCTATGAAAAGGCTCCCAGTAACGTTCGCCGATCAACTCCCCCCGATAAAGGATCTGATAGCCGTGCATATTTAACCGCAGGCTTTCCATCCTCTGTTCCATGTTCCGGACTGCGTTCTGCCATTTATTGTTCATCCCGAAATCTCCTCATAATCTTTATTATCTATTTTAAGAAAAAAAGCTGCCTGTTGCAAGAACAGGCAGCCCGAAAATCATTTATTTATTAGCCAGAAATTCGTCGTACTGCTTCTGGATCTCTGCTACATAGGTATCCCAGCCTGCTGCCTTCAGTGCAGATCTCAGTTCGTCAATATTGGAGTCATAGTCCTTCAGACCTGCCAGCATGGGCTTTGCAAGCTCATCCCATACGCTGTCAATCTGTGCCTTCTCAGTCTTGATATTGGAGTAATCAATATTGAAGCCAAAGGTTGCGGAGGGCTTTGCGCCGTTATCCCAGTTCTTATATACTTCCATAAACTCATCGGTATAAGCAGTAGTCGGGGTGGAAATATTTACGTTGTAGATCATCCACTCATAGAACAGCTCATCGTTATTGATCTTGGATACTTTACCATCAATCAGCTCATAATCGGTTCCCTCTACGCCGTATGCGAACAGGTTTGCCAGCTCTGTGTTCTTCTGTAACAGATTTACGAACATCGCTACACGGTTAGCCTTGTCGGATGTAACGGGTACCTGGAATGCTGTGTTCTCGTAAGTATTTTTGTAGATTGGCTTCTCGGGACTGATATAGTACTCAGCAGTCTTGCCTTCGGGTACTACCGTCTGGAGACCCGGCTCGTTCTCGATCAGGGTAGTGCCGCAGGTTCCTCGCATCAGAGAGCTCATGTTCGCCTGGAAAGGCAGGGTTACGGTGTTGGTCAGAATATCCTTTGGGATCAGTCCCTCGTTGTACCAGTTATTGTACAGCTTTACAGCTGCCTCAAACTCCGGAGAATCCACGAGGCTTACGAATTCCTTGGTATCCTGGTCGATCCACAGATTGCTCTTGTCTACAGTAATCAGATTGCGGTCGCTGGTACCACGGATGATGTAAGCTGCATCTGCCAGCTCGTAGGTCGCATATAAGCCGTACTGCTCTTTTGCTTTTTCAGCATATGCGGTAAGGTCGTCTAACGTTGCGATATTGTCCATGCCGATGGCATCCATGATATCCTGTCTTACACATACGGTATTGTATACACCGGCGGTCGGCTTGTTACCGATGGGGATCGCATAAACGCCGCCGTCATAACGGTAAGCGTCGAATGCAGTAGCATCCATATTCTCGTGCCAGTCGGGCAGATATTTGTCAATCACATCGGAGAGATCCTGTAAATAACCCTTGCTGTAGCTGCTGGCAGCCCAAGTAGGATCTACGATGCAGGCATCGAATTCCTGTCCGGAAGCGATCATCAGGTCAACCTTACCACCTGCGCCGTTCTCGGTCCAGGGCAGATACATCAGTTCTACCTTGGTGTTGATCTCATCAACGAATACCTGCTGATATTTTTCTTCCATTAACTGCTGCATACGGGGAGACTCCTCACCGAACAATACAACCGTGATGGTATCCAGAGTATCGGGACGCAGCGGGTTGTCGCTGGTACTCGCATCCGTGCTCTGTGCGGCACTGCTCTGCGCGGTGGATGCCGCGGCGCTGCTGTCATTCTGTGCTGCATCGGAACCGCAGCCTGCCAGTCCCGCCATCATGGTTCCTGCCATCAGCAGGGAAAGTGCTTTTTTACTCCAGTTTCTTTTCATAAGTAACCTCCTGTGTTTTATTGTACTCTATGTTGCTATTTTTTAGAAACCTTTTTTAATAATCCTGTGTTATCCCTTGACTGCTCCGACGATCACACCCTTTGTGATGTATTTCTGTGCGAAAGGGTAGAGTAGTATGATCGGTCCGACCGTTACACAGATCGTTGCCATCTTGGTCGTCTCCAACGGAATATTGATGTTGTATCCGAGGGAGGCATTCGCCTGATTTGCCATGAACTGTACATTAGACAGCATATTGTACAGATAATACTGTAAGGGATACATATTCTGTTTATTGATAAACATCAGCGACAGATAGTAATCGTTCCAGTAGCTCAGTGCGTAGAACAGTCCGACCGTCACGAGACCTACCTTTGCCAGCGGGAAGTAGATCACGCGGAAGATGCGGAGATAGTTCGCTCCGTCGATCTTCGCCGCTTCTGCCAGCTCCTCCGGAATGGACTTGAAGAAATTGCGTAGCAGGAACACGTTGAAGGCGTTCATACAGCAGGGCAGCACCAGTGCGAGGAAGCTGTCTGTCAGATGGTAATATTTGGTACACATGATGTACCAGGGCAGAAGTCCTGCGGAAAAAATCATCGGGATGTAGAGGAACATATTCAATGCTCCCTTCGGTTTGAACTCTCTCACGGTCAGCACATAGGCAAAAGCCGCAGATACAAGAACCGAGAGAAGTGTACCGAATACTGTAACGCCAATGGTCACCGTATAGGCATTCAACAGATTTTTACCCATGGATCCAAGGATCATCTGGTACGCTGAGAGACTGAACTTTTTCGGGATAACACGGTAACCGTTGACAGTTACGGAGGCTTCATCCGCGAAAGAGGTTCCGATCGCGAGCAGCAGCGGATAGAGACATACAATTGCGAAAATCGCTACTAATATGTAAAATATTGTGATCAATACCCTGTCGGAGGCACAACGTTTTATTTTTTTCTGTTTTTCCATGATCTTCCTCCTAGAATAATTGATAATCCTTGTCAAAACGTCCTACCAGCCAGTTGGAGAACAGTACCAGAACAAAGCCGAAGATGGACTGGTACAGCCCCACGGCAGAACCCATTACAAAGTCGCCCACACCGATAACCGAACGATATACGTAAGTATCGATGATATCTGTCGTATCTAACAGCATCGGAGACAGATTTGTGATGGACATCATCATGGTCAGGTCGCCGCTCATGATCTTACCGATGGACAGCAGGAACAGGATGATAATCGTCGGCTTCAGCAGAGGGATTGTAATGTAACGGATCCGCTGCCAGAGGTTCGCGCCGTCTACCTGCGCCGATTCGTAGAGCGAGGTGTCGAAGCCTGCGATCGTCGAAAAATAGATGATACCGTTGTATCCTGCGGATTTCCATATATTGCACAGGGTGAGGATGACTCTCCAGTACTTCGGATCGTTATAGAAATCCAGGCGTTCGAAGCCAATGCTTACCAATAAGTTATTGATCGCGCCGCCGTCGTAATTGAGCAGTGCTCTTAAAATACCACCTGCCACTACCCATGAAATAAAGTAAGGCATGATCGACAGCGACTGGCTGACCTTGAGGAATTTCTTGTGACGAATCTCGTTGAACATGATCGCGAGCCCTACCGCTGCCACCGTACCGAATACGGTATAAAATAGATTCAGGATGATCGTGTTCTTCGTCGCCCTCCATGCGTTACTGAAGTTGGCGAAGAAGAATTCAAAGTTTTTCAATCCCACCCAAGGGCTTCCGAAGATTCCGTCCTTAAAATTGTAATCCTTAAATATGATGACCAGTCCCGACATGGGGATGTAGGCAAACATCAATGTAAGTGCGATTCCGGGAAGTGCCAGCAGCCATAACTGATAATATTTACGAAAGTGTTCCGCTACTTTATTGTTCCCATGTTGTCTGTTTACGACCTGCCCTTTTTGTTTTCCAGGCATTGCATTTCCTCCTCTCTGTGGTCCGGCACTGTGTCCGTCCGTTGCATTATACATATCATGTCTCCGGAGAGATTCTCAATCCAAAAAATTTCAAATAATCTCAAAAAATAACAGATTACAAGAATTTGAAAGTAGTTCATTTTTTTATAATTGCGTTGTGGAAACCCAGTATTTACAATTGTTTTAGAAATTTTAAGATCTATCAGAGATTGATTGAGGAGGAATATTAAGAAAATGACTACGATACACGTATCTAAAAATGACCCGTCTGCGTTCTCTACGTTACAGGAGGCGATCCTGTCCATCGACGATCGTCATGACGAGACGATCCGGATCGAGGTGGCACCGGGCATCTATGAAGAGAAGTTATTTATCCGCAAAGAAAATATTGAGATTGTGGGAGATGATCCCCTGATGACCGTCTTCCGTTACGGCGACGGTGCAAAGAAGCCCCGTCCGGATGGTTCCGGAGAGTATGGGACGTTTAATACGGCGGTAATTTTTATCGCCGGAAAAGATATCACGCTGCGGAATCTGACGATCGAGAGCACCGCCGGTCCCGGATATCTCGCTGGGCAGGCGCTGGCAGTCTATGCAGCAGCCGACCGGTTGAGCTGTTACAACTGTCGTTTCACAGGGTGGCAGGATACAATCTTCAATGGAGACCCGATGACTTGTAATATGAAGAAACTGATGCTGCCGGACTTCTTTCAGGCTTCGGAAGTGCCGATCGTGCATAAGTTCTATCGGAATTATTTCAAGGATTGTTATGTCTGCGGCGATGTGGACTATATCTTCGGACCGAATACTGCATTCTTCGATCACTGTGAGATCCATTCCATCGCCAGAGTCAGCGAGGAGAAAGCATATATCACCGCCGCCAGCACTCCCGCAGGACAGGAATTCGGTCTTATATTCTCGCATTGTCGGATCACTGGCGAGGAGCCGGACTCCGTCTATCTCGGTCGTCCCTGGAGAGACTGCGCAAAGACAGCGTTTATCTGTTGTGAGCTGGGGGATCATATCTGTCCCGAAGGCTGGCAGAACTGGGGAAAAGTTCGTGCAGAAGTGTTGTCAGATTATATTGAATATGGGAACTTCGGTCCCGGTGCGGACTGTTCCGGTCGCAGCCCTCTCTCCAGATGCCTCGTAAATCCGGAGGTGGAGACGTATTTCTCCAAAGAAAACGTCCTCGTCGGTGAGGACGGATGGATACCGGCGGAATAATCTCCCGCCGGATCTGCTACCATTTTCGCTGCAGCTGTCGGACAGTGTCTAATTCTCCCGCAGGACCTGCATAATAGCGTCATAATGCTCCGGGTCATGCGGGAAGGTGCAGCCGCTGCAATCTTTGATCCGTCTGCCGTTTTTCTCGAAATACCGGGGATTCCCTGGGCAGTGCTCCAGGCGGTACATAGGGCAGTAACAGAACAGGCAGTTGAAATCTGCAAGTCCCTTGTGGCAGGGGAAATATTTACAATCTCTGTTCTCAAAAAAACGATATGAGTTTTCCATGCTGATATCGACATCCTCCCTTAAACTTCTTCCGCCATGCACATTCCATGGGCAATCCCCTGCTCTTTCAGCTGTTCCTCCAGCTGGTTCAAGGCATCATCTTCATCCTCTGCAAACACCATCGCCTGATAGACTTCCTCCGATCCTTCCGGTGCCAGCGCTGTCACCTCATACATCTGCATGGCAATTACCTCTTTCTTCCTCAAAATACACGTTCACCCTTATCTTTATTTTATACCCGTTTCCCCGTTTTTTTGCAAGCGAAAAGCGCCACTCCGGGGAAGAGTGCCGCTTTTCAGGAGAGATTTATGTATTGAATGTTGTTGGCGAAATATTAACCCTTGACGCTTCCCATTGCCACGCCCTGGACAATGTACTTGGAAAGGAACAGGTATACGATGATAACAGGGAAGATAGAGAATGCAATCGTTACATACACCTGACCCATATCAAACTTCAGGAAGTCTGCGGAACGCAGCTGAGCGATCAGGATAGGTAATGTCTTCATCTTGTCATCATGCAGAACCAGTGCCGGTGTGAAGTAGTTATTCCAGTTCGCTACGAAAGTGAAGATCGCCTGTACTGCGATTGCCGGCTTCATCAGCGGCAATACGATGGAATTAAATGTACGGAACTCACCGGAACCATCGATTCTGGCTGCCTCTACCAGAGACAGGGGCAATGCACTTTCCATGTACTGCTTCATATAGAAGAAAGTAGCAGGTGCTGCGATTGCCGGGATGATCAGGGGGATAAAGTTATCCTCCAGCTTCATATCAGCTACCAACTGGATAAATCCGAGTGCGGTAACCTGGGTAGGAATGGTCATGATTGCCAGGATAAAGGTAAACATGAACTTCTTTAACTTAAAATCATATACATGGATCGCATATGCGGTCATGGTAGAGAAGTAGGTACACAGCACAGCACTGCAGGTTGCTACTACAAGGCTGTTGATCATACCTCTGACTACCGGCAGGGTTCCTGCCATGACACCCTTCCAGTTCTGGATCAGATGTGTGCTGGGCAGCAGGGTAAATCCCTGTGTCAGCTCGCCTTTGGATCTAGTTGCATTTACAAACAGTATATAGAACCAGAACAGGCAGAGAAAACTCATAATAACCAGTACGATATATGCAAGTGCTCTTCTGGCATGAATGCCCAGACCTTTTTTTGTCTCGTTTGTTTCTACGCTCAACATTTCTGCCACCTCCTACTTATCCTGTTTGCCGTTCGAGAACTTAAATACGATCAAGCTCAGGATACCTGTGATAATGAACAACATTACAGACAACGCACCACTCATTCCGTAGTTCTTACTGTACAAATGGTTGTTCAGGTACATGATCAGGGTCATGCTGGATCTCATAGGATCGCCCTTACCGTTGGTCAGAATCTGAGGTACATCGAACATCTGCAGACCACCGATCAGGGATGTGATCATTACGTAGATCAGAATCGGCTTCAACAAAGGTAATGTAATCTTGAAGAATACCTGGGTAGAGGTTGCTCCGTCTACCTCGGCTGCCTCGAAGAGGGAAGTATCGATACCCATCATACCTGCCATCAGGAGGATCGTTGTATTACCAAACCACATCAGGAAGTTCATCAATGCTACCAGACCTCTGGTACTCCATACGTTTGTAAGGAACTGATATGGCTCTTTTAAGATTCCGATCTGCATCAGCATTTCATTGATAGGACCACCATCAGAGAACAGCGTGAAGAACAACATTGCAAATGCGGAAGCCATGATCAGGTTCGGCAGATAGATCACTGTCTTGAAGAATCTCTGTCCCTTTAATCTAAGGCTGGGATCCGAGAACCATGCACCCAGAAGCAGAGATATGATGATCTGCGGTACAAATCCCAGTATCCACATGATCAATGTATTCTTGGTGTACATCCACAGGTCCGGATTGGACAACAGCTTTGCATAGTTACCAAATCCGATGAAATTCGGTCCGATCTGTGTCAGTCCGGAACGGTAATTTTCAAAAAAGCTGTAATAAAATGTCCTGAACAACGGGATCAACTGGAATAATACATACACTACTACAAAGGGGATCAGGAAAATATACCCCCACTTATTATAGCGTACCACCTTTCCGCGTTTTACCTTTGCCATAATGATTCCTCCCTTTTGCCGTCATGCTCTCTTAGCGACTTTACGTTTTTCGTGCCTTTCTTTGTTTCCGATCAGGCTCGCAGCAGCTCTCTTCTTTTTGTTCTTAATTATCTTCTTCTGAAAAAAGCTTCTGCCAACCGGGAATTTTGAGAGAAAAACCGTGCCTACCTGACCAGCCAGGCAGGCACGGTTCTCAATTCCTTATTGTTTCGCTATTCGCTTATCATTTCGGATTAGTGAGTAAGCTCAGGATACTTCTCTTCTACAGCCTTGTAGAACAGATTCAGTGCATCATCCAGAGAAGCCTTGCCATCGAAGTAGTTCTTCATAGCATGCTGGAACTCTTCGTTACATCCCTGATCGTATGCAGACAGGTTGCTCAGATCGATCTTCTCAGCGCCTGCGCAGAACATAGCCAGAGGGTTCTGTCCGCCCAGTACCTTGCTCTGATAAGAGGTATCTGCTGCCATAGCTTCCATAGCGGGTTTGTTGTTTACGAAATCATCATCAGCTACAACGATCTCTTTCATGATGTCTTCATCAGTGGTCATCTTCAGGATGATATCCTTAACCAGAGAAGCGTTGTCGGTTCCGGTAGCACCGCAGATCCAAGTACCGCCCCAGAAGAAGCCCTGAGGTCCTTCAGTAGCGCCCCAGCCACCCTGATTTGCGATAGATCCATCGGTATCAGCTGCCATGGAGAAGTTAATCAGCCAAGCGGGTCCAAAGTAGCAGAATACTTTGCCATCGGGATAGAAGCCTTTGCTCCAGTCATCAGACCACAAGTCGAAGGTACCGGTTTCCTTAGCGTCAACCATCTTCTTGGAGTCATCAACCCACTTCATCAGGTTGTCATCGATTACAATCTTGCCATCCTGTACCCATTTGCCGGATACGTTGTTGGAGTATACACGATAAGTATCGTTTACGGAAGATACCATGTTGTAACCGGCTGCTTTCATCTTCTCAGCGGTTGCGGTGAAGGTATCCCAATCAGATACAGACTTCTGAACCTCTGCAGGATCATCGGTTCCCAGAACAGCCTTAGCAGCTTCACGGTTGTAAATCAGAACGCCGGGGCAACCCTGCCATGAAACACCCTTCAGATTGCCGTTGGAGTCGGTAACAACATCCTTGGTGTACTGATACTGGTTAGCCAGATCTGCATCGGTGATGCCCAGATCCTTAACAGGCATTGTGTAGTCGGTATCAACATATTTCAATGCGTAGTCAGCCTCAACCAGGAACAGGTCGATCTTGTCATCAGCTGCTGCATCAGCCTGCTTTAACAGTGTTGCATCCAGATTGTTCTGATAAGCGTTGTCATCAGAAGGAGTGATGTTCCACTTTACAGTGATGTCACCGATCTTACCGGTGGTTCCGTCTACTTCTTCATATCCGGGATAATGATCTGTCAGACGGCTCTTGAACTCCTCGTTCCAGCAGTAGATGTTGAAGACTTTGCCTTCCTCTGTAGCAGGTTCAGCTGCTACCTCGGTAGAAGCTGCTGCTTCGGTGGATGCTGCGGGTGCTGCCTCACTGGAAGCTGCTGCAGGAGCATCGTTGCTGCTGCCACAGCCTACTAGCATACTGGCAAGCATAGCGGTTGTAAGTAAAGCACTAAGTACTTTTTTCTTCATGTTTGTTTCCTCCCATTTTTTGTTGAATGTTTGTTGTAAGTGCTTGTTGCATTTATCTTCATATGGTTGCGGTTGCGGCGCTTCCATATAAATGCCTGATTATTTGTCTGTCGGGATCTGTGCTACCGACTTGCCTTCCACTACCTTACCGGGTACTATGACCTGTTCGATAATGGTGGTCTTGGGTCTCTCTATGAGGCTGATCAGTTCTCTGGCTGCCAGACAGCCGATCTGTTCGGTATCCTGTTGAACTGTGGTCAGTTTGGGCTCCAGCTGTCTTGCGAACTGAATCCCATCGTATCCTGCCACCGAGATGTCTTCGGGAATCCGTAGTCCCCTCTCCCTGATAGCATTGATGCCTCCGAAAGAAGCGAAATCATCCGGATAAATGATACATGTCGGTGGATCCGGAAGATCCAGTAATTCGTTGGTCATGCGATAGGTTGTGGCAGTATCTCTGTAAGCTGCTTCTCTGATGTACTCATCGGGAATCTGTAGTCCCAGTCGTTCTGCCGTCCGGTAGAAGCTGGATAATCGTCCCGAGGTAACCGCTGACATTGCGCCGTGTATATAGGCAATTTTTCTATGTCCTCTGCTATATATGTATTCCAGCAGTTCTTTCATACCTGTCACATTGTCCGACATGATTGCGATACGGTTATTAAACAGATAGTCAATAGTAACTACCGGGATGGAACTCTGTACTAATTCGATGACTTCGGGATCTGCGAAATCGATACAGGCGAGCACCACTCCGTCAAAGCCTCTGTACCTGCTGTGTTCCAGGTAGGACATCCGATCCGGACGGTTCTTGCAGCTGTTAATAAAGGTAATGTCATAACCGCTCTTCTCTGCTGTCCTTTTGAAGCTGTCCAGTACACTGGAAAAGTAATCATGGGTCAGACCGCTTTGTGCTTCATCTACGAAGAGGACTCCTATTCCATAAGTTCTGTTCGTCTTCAGTGCTCTGGCGGAAAGGTTCGGGGAATATCCCATCTCCTTGGCTACCCGTCTGATATTTGCTTTGGTTTCTTCTCCAATGTCCTTGTGGTCGTTCAGTGCCTTGCTGACAGTTGCAACGGAGACTCCACAAATCTTGGAAATGTCTTTCAATGATGCCATACCGTTCTCCTGTTTCATGTCTTCGTCATTTCATCCGACCTGTTTTGTAACTTAATCGTTTTCGTAGTTTTAATATATACCACCTTTGAGCATTTTGCAATACTTTTTTGCAGTTTTTTTCTAAAAAGTATCCACTTTGTCTATAATTAACAATTTCTAATAGGTGTTTTTGTACATTTGGCTTGTACAGCGATTGGGTTTCTTCTATATAATGGAAAAGTATGCGATAACGTTTGCTACTATTTCGTTTCGTAAATCCGCTTTTTTCAAGATCCGTTTTGTTTTGTATCTTCTGTCCATGTTTTTCTTGCGTATTTGTATATATTGCGCATTTTACAGGCTTTTTCAAGATTCGTATTGCATTTTCAGCACTGCTTCTGTATAATACAAATCAGAATTTCGGATTACTTAATCGTTTACTTATCATTAAGCAATCCGCAACAAAAAAGCAAACACTCAACATACAACAACATGAAAGAAGGAGATTTTCTTATGAAGTATGGTCATTTTGATGATGTGCATCAGGAATATGTCATCACCACTCCCAAGACTCCGCTTCCCTGGATCAACTACCTGGGTTGCAACGAGTTTTTCAGTCTGATATCCAACACCTGCGGCGGATATACCTTCTATAAGGATGCCAAACTGCTGCGTCTGACCCGTTATCGTTACAATAATGTACCGGCAGACATCAACGGCAAATATCTGTATATTAAGGATGGAGATACCGTATGGAATCCCGGCTGGCAGCCTACGAAGACCGAGCTGGATTCTTACGAGTGCCGTCACGGTATCGGTTACAGCCGTTTCACCTCTTCCAAGAACGGTGTTAAGGCTTCCGTGCTCTCCTTCGTTCCTCTGAATGATAACTGTGAGATCTCTCAGCTGACTCTGACCAACGGAAGCTCCGAGGACAAGAAGCTGTCCGTATTCTCTTATGTAGAATGGTGTCTGTGGAATGCCGATGATGATATGAAGAACTTCCAGCGTAACTTAAGCACCGGCGAAGTGGAGGTACAGGATTCGACTATTTACCACAAGACCGAGTACCGCGAACGCCGTAATCATTACGCAATCTATTCTGTAAATACGAAGATTGATGGTTTCGATACCAGCAGAGATGCTTTTCTTGGTGCGTACAGAGGTGCGGATTCTCCCGAAGCGGTTGAGAACGGCAAGTGCACAAACTCCATGGCAAGCGGCTGGTCTCCCATTGCTTCTCATCAGATCAATGTGGATCTGGCAGCCGGCGAGACCAAGACTTTCATCTTCGTACTGGGCTATATCGAGAATCCCGAAGACGAGAAGTGGGAGTCCTACGGTGTGATCAACAAGACCCGCGCGAAGGAAATGCTGGCAAAATACCAGACCGACGCCCAGGTAGAAGAAGCTTTCGCAGCGCTGCAGGCTTACTGGAAACAGTTACTTGCCCGTTACACGGTAGATTCTGCTGACGAAAAAGTAAACCGTATGGTCAACACCTGGAACCAGTATCAGTGCATGGTAACCTTCAACATGTCCCGTTCCGCTTCTTATTATGAGTCCGGAATCGGTCGTGGCATGGGCTTCCGTGATTCCTGCCAGGATCTGCTCGGCTTCGTACATCTGATCCCGGATCGTGCAAGAGAGCGTATCATCGATATCGCTTCCACCCAGTTCCAGGACGGCAGCGCTTACCATCAGTACCAGCCTCTGACCAAGAAGGGCAACTCCGATATTGGCAGCGGCTTCAACGATGATCCTCTGTGGCTCATTGCAGGTACCAGTGCTTACGTAAGAGAGACCGGTGATACCTCCATCCTGACCCAGATGGTTCCTTTCGACAACGATATGAGCGTAGCTGCTCCTCTGATGGATCACTTAAAACGCTCCTTAGACTATATCATCAACCACAAAGGTCCTCACAATCTGCCTCTGATCGGCCGCGCCGACTGGAATGACTGTCTGAACCTGAACTGCTTCTCCGCTCATCCCGGAGAATCCTTCCAAACCTTCGGTCCGAGTGAAGGACCCGTGGCAGAATCCGTATTCATTGCCGGTATGTTCGTAAAATACGGCGAAGAATATGCCCAGCTGTGTGAGCTGATGGGTGATGCTGATGAAGCTGCCCGCGCACGCAAGGAAGTACAGGCAATGTACGATGCGATCCTGAAGGATGGCTGGGACGGCGACTGGTTCGTTCGTGCTTACGATGCTTACAGCCACAAGGTAGGTTCCAAGGAATGTCGCGAAGGTCAGATCTACATCGAGCCTCAGGGCTTCTGTGTACTCGCCGGTGTCGGTGTAAAGGAAGGGCTTGCCGAGAAGGCACTGAATTCCGTAAAAGAAAGACTGGATACCAAGTATGGTGTCATGATCTTACAACCTGCATACACGGAGTATCACCTCGAACTTGGTGAAGTATCCTCTTATCCCCCCGGATACAAGGAGAATGCCGGTATCTTCTGCCACAACAATCCCTGGGTATCCATCGCAGAAACTGTTCTGGGCAGAGGTGACAGAGCCTTCGAAATCTACCGTAAGACCTGTCCCGCATACATTGAGGATATCAGCGAGATCCATCGTACCGAGCCTTATGTATACTCCCAGATGGTAGCCGGTAAGGATGCAAAATTCCACGGCGAAGCGAAAAACAGCTGGCTGACCGGTACCGCGGCATGGACTTTCGTAAATATCTCCCAGTACATCCTGGGTGTATATCCTACCCATCAGGGATTATCCGTAGATCCTTGTATTCCTAAGGGCTTCGGCGATTTCTCCATCACCCGTAAGTTCCGTGAGGGCACCTATCACATTCAGGTGAAGAATCCTCAGAACGTGGAGAAGGGTGTGGTATCCATGACCGTAGATGGCAAGGCTGTTGACGGACACATCATCCCTTACGAAAAGGGCAAGGAAGAGTACAACGTAGTTATTACGATGGGCTAATTCCTTTCAAAACGATTTCTATCCTCCTTAAAACCCCGGCAGTTATGATAACTGTCGGGGTTTTGTATTGGAAATTCCGGTAAACAGCATTCCGATAATGCGTGGCAGGTGAATCTTCTGGCAGATTGCTGCCATAAGAAGTCCCAGCAAAAAAATCAGTCCCAGTGATGTAAGCATAAAAATTTCCTCCATTTTCTCGCAGCAGGACGTTTTGGAGTGTTTTATCGGATATTTTGTTTAAAAATATCTGCTGCCAGAGCATCCCCGAAATCACTTGCCGGGATTTCAAAATCTATAATCCCCACTGCATACGGCTGCAGTACATACTGCCCGGATTCAAAGACAAATCCATCTTCCGTAATGCTGAAGGTCGGGCTTGCCGGTCCATTGCCGGTGCCTGCAATGTCCGCTCCATAGATTTCCTGATAGATAGTATCCATATTTTCCGTACCATCTAACACTACCAGTTTAATACTCTTCTCATAATCAGGGAAGAAGCAGTCATCCGTCGCCTGCATCTCGGCAGCTTTTTTCGTCACCAGTTCCAGTGCTTTGTCACGGAAGCTGTTTCCGAGACTGTCAAAGGTAATTTTTTCTCCTGTCTGCGTATAATAGTTTCTGTAATCCTGTATGTACCAGCCATGCGCTCCCTGATTATATCCCTCATTGCCCCATACCACGCTGATCACCTTGTCATCTGCACGGATCACCTGAAATGAAAGCTCTTCATAGCTTGTCACTCCCGACATCTCGCCCTCATAAACTGTACCGAAATCACTATTGTTGATACTATCCAAAAAAGTTTCCACATACGCGTTCAAATCCTTTTGGATCTTGTCCTGCGCTTCTTCATTACCTTCTATCGTGATCGTCGGCACCTGATAGGTATAGGTGTATTCTCTTTCCGCATTTTCCGGATCACTGCTGCCTTCAAAATCCTCTGTGGTAATCTCCACTTTGCCGGTTGTCGCAGTCTCGGTCTGCATCTCCTGCTGCGATGCAGTCTCCGTTTCTGCATTCTCCAGTACGCTTTCCTGCGTATTCTCAATTGCGGTGCCGGTCACCTCCGGGATCACTGGGGATTCCTGACTTCCGCATGCTGTAAACGCAAGCAACAGTCCTGTAAGTATTGTAGCCACTAATTTCTTTTTCATTTTATTTACCTCCTAATGCCAGTATATACAACCATTGCATCATAATGGCATCATGTCCCGACCACGCCCCGCAACACAACTTTCCCCACATATTTTCGGACGAGTTCCGCCATCTGTTCCAGTTCCTCCCGCGAGAAAGCACCGAACAGTTCCGCACCGCCCGGCTTAACAGCATTGCTTTCTGCTGTCTGTGTCATCCGGTACAGGCAGTTATCATTCTCCTGATAACTCTGCAAGTAGTATGCAGGACACCCTTCGATCCATCTGCCGATCTCCTTAAATTCTCCCACGGTATGAATCCCTTTTACCACAGTAGTTCGGAATTCATAGGGAATTCCGCTGCTTTTCAGGATACCGATACTCTCCTCAATGCGAGAGATATCCATATGCGGCAGTCCCGCCGCCCGGGCATAATTATCCCTGGAAGCCTTAATATCCATCGCCACATAATCGATCAGGTGCTCCTGTAACAATTCCCACAATACTCCTGGCATATACCCGTTGGTATCCAGCTTAATGGGATACTCCAGTTCCTTGATCTTTTGCAGGAACTTGCGAAGGTCCCTCTGCAGAGTCGGCTCTCCGCCGGTGACGCAGACGCCCTGGAGGATCCCCTGTCTTTTCTTCAGGTAGGACAGCACTTCCTCTTCTGAGACGGAGGGCTGACCCGCAGGATCCAGTACCAGTTCCCCATTGTGACAGAACGGACAGCGAAAATTGCAGCCTCCTGTAAAAACAGTGGCTGCAATATGTTCCGGATAATCTAATAAAGTTGTCTTGTTAAAACCATGTATTTCCATACAGCATTCCCTTCGTCCCCATAGGGACTGTATGACTCTTTCTTACGTCCTCGATATCGTAGAATCCCGGATCACCAGTTCTCCGTCGAATACACAGTGCTGGTGTTTCGCTTTTTTCCCGATAATGTCAAACAGAATCCGGGCGGTCTCTCTCGCCATGCTGTCTACCGGCTGTTTTAAAGTCGTCAATGACGGGATAACATATTTCCCGATTTCCACACCATCAAAGCCTGTCAGGGAAATATCTTCCGGTACCCTGTATCCGGCATCAGACAATGCTTTTCCAGCACCGATTGCCAGCATATCGGAGATTGCGAAGATCGCCGTGCACGGAATCTGCTTCTCCAGGAATTCCTTCGTCACCATGTAGCCATTCTCCAGGGAGTAATCCTCAAGGTCACTCCTCATGGGCAGGATCAGTTCTTCCCTTACTTCTATTCCGTTATCCTTCAACGCCTTTTTATAGCCTTCCAAACGCAACTTACCGATGGAAGCATCCGTTTTGCGGGCACAGACGATCGCAATATCCTTATGCCCATTCTTACACAGATAGTCCACCATCTTGTAGCTTTCTTTGGTATCATCCACGGTCACGGAAGAATAGGTATTACGGCTGAATCCCTTTGGCAGCATTCCGGTAGTACTCAAGATAAACGGTACATGAAGCTGTGCCAGTTTTTCCTCGCTGTGAACCAGATAACCACCGAGAAAAATAATGCCCCGAAGCCTTTTTTCCTTTACAAGCTTCAGTGCCACCTCCACTTCATCATCGTCATAATCGACATGCTGCAAAACCATGGAGTAGGACTTTTCCTTGATCTCTTCCTCCAATACCTTGATCATCTGGCTGAAGAAAGAGTTATTAATACCTTTGACCAGTACTGCAATTGCCTTGGCATCCTGACGCTTCAGGTTTCTGGCACTGTTGTTGGGTACGTAGTTATTCTCTTTGATCACCCGCATGATCGTTTCTTTGGTCTCAGGATTGATGTCCGGGTGGTTATTTATGGCACGGGATACCGTGCTGACGCCGACACCGCAGATTCTGGCAATGTCTCTGATCGTGATTTCCTCCATGGAATGCAAACCTTTCTAAGCCTACAGACTTATCTGCCGTACAGCTTCGTCATGCTGCGGATCCGCCCTGCAAGCTCCTTTGTAAAATCTCCGTTCCCCATTC
>UMKO01039826.1_pt1 | contig 22371 bp, 17 predicted proteins | sample 1966311 | NCBI WGS metagenome assembly UMKO01 (sample SAMEA4836178, study PRJEB28245) | human gut metagenome | biome: gut microbiome; material: fecal sample | place: Denmark | collected 2008
CAGCAGGCTCGCCGCCGATACCGGTGTGATACAGCCAAGCAGTGCTGCGGTCTGTCCAAACAGTACGGACAACGTAGATACCACACTCTCCTTCGCCATAAATCCGGTGATCAGCGCCGTGGATATCCTCCAGTCGCCAAATCCCATCGGTGCAAATACCGGTGCGACCACACTTGCCACCGTCGCCAGAATACTCTCCTGCGAATCGCTGACGATGTTCAGGTGACTGTCAAAGGTCTGTAAGAACCAGATTACCAGTGTCGCCATAAAAATCACGGTAAATGCACGCTGCAGAAAGTCTTTTGCCTTATCCCACAGAAGGTGTCCCACATTCTTGGCTCCCGGCATCCGGTAATTGGGCAGTTCCATCACGAACGGTACAGCATTGCCTTTAAAAAGAGTCCCACGGAATACCAGTGCCATCAGGATACCCATCAGAATACCGCCAAAATACAAAGCGATCATCACCAGTGCGCTATGCTTCGGGAAAAATGCCGCCGCAAAAAAAGCATAGATGGGAAGCTTTGCCGAACAACTCATAAACGGTGTCAGAAGAATCGTCATCTTACGGTCACGTTCTGAAGGCAACGTTCTGCTCGCCATAACTCCCGGTACTGTACATCCAAAACCTACCAGCATCGGTACGATACTTCTTCCGGAAAGTCCGATCTTTCTGAGCAGCTTATCCATCACAAAAGCCACCCTTGCCATATATCCGCTGTCTTCCAGCATAGATAAAAAGAAAAACAGTGTAACGATGATCGGCAGGAAACTCAGGACACTTCCCACGCCGGTAAAGATTCCATCCATTACCAGAGACCGAAGGACACTGTTGACATTCGCTGCCCCCATCCACTGATCCACCAGACCTCCCAGCGCATCGATACTTACTTCCAGGATATTCTGTAAAAAAGCACCGATCACTCCAAAAGTCAGGAAAAATACCAGCCCCATGATCGCGATAAAACACGGAATCGCCGTGTATTTTCCGGTGAGTATCTTATCGATCTTCACACTTCGCAGATGCTCTTTACTCTCCCGTGGTTTGACCACTGTCTCATCGCAGATATTTTCAATGAAATCAAATCGCATGTGCGCAATTGCCGCCGCCCGGTCAAGACCACGCTCTGTTTCCATCTGTTTCACGATATGCTCCAGCATCTCTTTTTCATTCTGATCCAGTTTCAATGCCTCGAGAATCAGCGTATCCCCTTCTGCCAGCTTCGCCGCCGCAAAACGGACAGGTATCTGTGCTGCCTTTGCATGATCTTCGATCAGATGCATGATCGCATGCAGACATCTATGTACCGCACCACCATCTTCATTGGCATCACAGTAATCTATCTCCTTTGGCCGTTCCTGATATTTTGCCACATGCAGAGCATGGGCTACCAGTTCATCAATACCTTCATTCTTCGCCGCCGAAATAGGAACCACAGGTATCCCCAGCATCTCTTCCATCTGGTTGACCAGAATCGATCCGCCGTTTTCCCGTACCTCATCCATCATATTCAAGGCAAGCACCATCGGAATATCCAGCTCCATCAGCTGCATGGTCAGATACAGATTCCGCTCAATATTGGTAGCATCCACAATGTTGATGATTCCTTTCGGATGTTCATTCAGCACAAAATTTCTTGTAACGATCTCCTCACTGGAATATGGGGACATGGAATAGATTCCCGGAAGATCGGTCACCAGTGTGTTTTCTTTTCCCCGGATAGTTCCATCTTTTCGGTCCACCGTTACTCCCGGAAAGTTACCCACATGCTGACTGGATCCGGTCAGCTGATTAAACAGTGTGGTTTTTCCACAGTTCTGATTCCCTGCAAGTGCAAATGTCAGCACCTCTGTATCCGGCAAAGGATGTTCCGTTTCCTTCTCATGATATTTACCACCCTCTCCAAGTCCCGGATGGGGGATTACTGTTCGTTCTTTTTTTTCCGGTTTTACCTGTCCGGCATCCCGTATATTTTCAATCTCGATTTTCTCCGCATCTGCAAGACGCAGTGTCAGTTCATAACTGTGAATCCGCAGTTCCACCGGATCTCCCATGGGAGCGTACTTTACTACTGTTACCTCTCCCTGTGGGATCAGTCCCATATCCAGAAAATGCTGACGCAGCGCCCCTTCTCCGCCTACCGAGCGAATCGTTGCTGTCTTTCCTACCGGTAAATCTCTTAATGTCATGACTGCATTCCTCTTTTCTTTATTTTCTTGCTGTCATCCGTCCGAAGGTTTCCAGAATCTCAAAATCCTCCCGACAACTATGTAGATTTTATCCTTAATGATAATATTTATCAATAGAAAACCCCAAAATATCTCCAAAAAGTATCTGAACCCTCCTTATTCTTGCTTCCTTTTTTTCTTTTCTCATGATATGATTGCATATGTTACGCTGTTTGGTATCTGTGTGTCTGTTGAACAGTTGTCTTTTACCGATATTACTATGAAGGGAAGGGATTTTATGAAAAAGACACAGCTTAAAAATTCTCTGCTTCTGCTGCTGACAGCCACCATCTGGGGTGTGGCTTTCGTAGCCCAGAGCGTTGGTATGGATCACGTGGGTCCGTTTACTTTCAACGCTATTCGAAGCATCATCGGAGGAATCGTCCTGATTCCATGCATTTTCTTTCTGGATCACAGAAAATCTGCCCAAAAAGAGGAACTGCCATCGCCTCAACAACAGGTAGAACAGACCGGTACACTGATTCTCGGCGGTGTCTGCTGCGGTATTCTTCTGGCACTTGCCAGCAGTTTTCAGCAGATGGGCATCCAGTATACAACGGTCGGACGTGCAGGATTTATCACTGCCTGCTATATTGTTATCGTTCCGATTCTTGGCCATTTCTTTCTGAGTAAAAAATGCGGCGCCACCATCTGGATCGCTGTTGCACTTGCACTGGCAGGACTGTATCTGCTTTGCATCACAGACGGTTTTTCCGTTGGAAAAGGGGATCTGCTGGTCATGGTATGTTCCCTGCTGTTTTCCTTACATATTCTGGTAATCGACTATTTTTCGCCCAAGGTTGACGGTGTGAAAATGTCCTGTATCCAGTTTTTTGTCTGCGGATTCTTATGTGCGATCCCGGCTGTCTTTACGGAACCTATCGTATTGGCAGATATCTTTGCCGCCTGGGCACCGATTCTTTATGCCGGTGTGATGTCCTGCGGTGTTGCGTACACCCTGCAGATCATCGGACAGAAAGATATGAACCCGACTGTGGCTTCTCTGATCTTAAGTCTGGAATCCTGCATCTCGGTACTGGCAGGCTGGATCCTTCTGAATCAGAAGCTTTCTGCACGGGAGTTATCAGGATGTGTGCTGATGTTTGCAGCGATCATTCTGGCACAGCTTCCCTCCGGGAAAAAAGCATAATATGTTTGTCCCACCGGATGCTTTTCTCTGTAAAATCTGAAAAGCTCCCGGTATTTTTTATGAACATGATTTTGAAGAAAACAGGTAACAATTCAGTCGGTGGCCATGTTTTTTGCCAAAATCCCGAGACATACAAGTCAAAATGCCATCACCGAAGGTGATTAGAAATGCATTTTGGCTCGTAACTGTGAGAGTACTGAAGAGTTACGAAATTTGTAAATGGCAGATTGAGTAATTAAATTTCAAAAAAGGGTTGACGAATCATCTGTAACCAAGTATGATTATAAGCAGATTCGCACTGCAACGCGTTGAAGTGCAAAATTCTTTATTTTTTATGGAGGCTTTTGAAATTATGGAAATGGATATGGAATTCTTACGAAAACTGCCAACCCCGAAGGAGTTAAAAGAGCAGTTTCCGGTAAGTGAAAAGATAGCAGCAATCAAAGAAGATCGCGACAAACAGATCCGGGAAATCTTCGAGGGAAAAGATGACCGTCTTCTGCTGATCATCGGACCTTGCTCCGCGGACAATGAAGATGCGGTAATTGATTACATCAGTCGGCTTCGTACCGTACAGGATAAGGTCGCAGATAAGATTTTTATGATTCCGCGTATCTATACAAACAAACCGAGAACGATCGGCATGGGCTATAAGGGAATGTTGCACCAGCCGGATCCGGAGAAAAAAGAAGATATGTTAAAGGGTATCATCGCGATCCGCGATCTGCACACCAGAGCGGTCAACGAGACCGGTTTTACCTGTGCAGATGAGATGCTGTATCCGGAGAACCACAGATATTTATCCGATCTGTTATCTTACGTTGCCATCGGTGCCCGTTCCGTCGAAGACCAGCAGCACCGTCTGACCGCCAGCGGCGTCGGCATCCCGGCAGGTATGAAGAACCCAACCGGCGGAGATATCTCCGTTATGATGAACTCCATCATCGCCGCACAGCACGGTCACATGTTCCTGTACCGTGGATGGGAAGTAAAAACTCCTGGTAACCCTTATGCACATGCGATTCTTCGTGGTTATGTAGACAAATTCGGAAGAAATATGCCAAACTACCATTACGAGGACCTGCAAAATCTTCTGGAACATTATCAGGAAGTCAATGAGTCCGCGCAGACAAAACTGGTCAACCCGGCTGTCATCGTAGACACCAACCACTCCAACTCCGGCAAACGCTTCGCAGAACAGATCCGTATCAGTAAGGATGTTATGCACAGCTGCAAGGTTTCGGAGGATGTTCACAAACTGGTGAAGGGACTGATGATCGAGAGTTATATCGAAGACGGCGCTCAGAAGGTGAGTGAGCACTGCTATGGAAAATCGATTACGGATCCTTGCCTGGGTTGGGAGAAGACCGAGAAACTGATTTATGAACTGGCGGAGCTTTGGTAATTGAAAAATTGTAAAAGGGGATGCCGCGTCTCCCGGCGTCCCCTTTTACAAAATCTCTACTTCACAAACAGAACCGGACTATAATAATACCCGATCATCCCCGCCCCTGAATGATAAGGAACGATAAATTCTCCCTGTGCATACGCCAGCAGCTCCTCATATTTTCTTACAGCCTCTCTGAATTTCTCCATGAATTTTTTCATAATAATCCTCTCTTCTCATTCCAGACTGCTTATAAGTTTCTCTTATCTATAAAGAAAAAAACAGAACAATGGATTCATCCGAACCCCTTTGTTCTGCTTTTTATATCATAGCACTTCTCTTTCCTGTGTGCAACCCTTTTTCACGTTACCGCGGTAAATTTCTTCGAGATTCACCGCAAATGGTATATCCGTTCCGTCCACCCCGCTTGGTCTCATAAAGTGCCTGATCCGCGATTCGGTACAGTTCCATGTAGGTGTTTCCGTGTTCCGGGTACAGAGCGATTCCGATGCTGATTGTGATTCCTTTTCCATCCATCTCAGCAAATGCAAGCTTCTTCGTCTCCTCCAGCAGTTTTTCCGCTTTGCTTCGGACTGCCTCACGACTGCTTACGTTCCACATCAGGACGGTAAACTCGTCACCGCCGATCCGGCCCACAATGTCGTTTTCCCGGAACTGTCTGTTCAGCAGTTCGCCAAACGTATGCAGCACCGCATCGCCCACGGTATGTCCGTATACATCGTTGACCTCTTTAAACTTATCTACATCCATGATAAAGAATGCGCTTTGCCTCTCTCCATGATTTTCGTTCAGAATCCGCTCCGTATACGATTCCGCGTATTTTCTGTTATATACCTGCGTCAGTTCATCCGTCCGGGCGGAACGGAGGATTTCTTCTGTTTTCTGACGGTTTTTCCGTATGATGTAGAAGATCAGGATACAAACCAGAACGCCAAAGCATCCCAGAAAGATAAATTCATACTGCTCCACGAACGCATACGACTGCTGTGCAACGGTCACCGGTGCAACATAGCAGATCATCCAGTCATTGATTCCCAGCGGCGCATATGCCAGATAGCGGTCGGAACCGTCCGCATAACCTCTTAACCGGATCAGTCCTTCCTTTCCTTCGTTGAAATCCTGTGAAATCTCTTCGATGCTGTGTCCCTGTCCTATTTTCTTGGATTTGTAAAATTCAAAAATATTATCTCCATAAGAAAGCTTGTGATCTGTCGCATCGCCGTCATGGGCAATGATCTCACCATCTCTGGTAACGATCAGGCTGTATCCTTTTCCCGAAAACAGATCATCAAACAGCATACGGCTCAGTTCACCGACATTATAGGAACTGCCAAGAACACCAATGACCGTTTCCTCATGAAAAACCGGAACGCCAAGAACTACCTTCGTCTCTTGATCCACACTGCTCTCGAGCGGATCACTCAACGTACGGCTGCCGCTGATCCCTTCCTTAAAGTATCTCCGGTGTACCACATTTTTTACCAGTCCATTATCGTAGTGTGCATCACCATTCGGCTGAATCAGCGCCGTGCGATCCAGCGCGGTACTCTCCTGAAATGTTGTCAGCATCTGCATATTTTCCTCGCTGAGAAGGTCTCCGCCCTCTCCCATCTTCTCTGCAATGCCTTCCAGATACGAATAATGAATATTTAAAATGGTTCGGAGATGTTCGCTCTGTCTCGCCACATTGTTTCTCATTCTCTCCTGCGAACTGCTCTCGATCGTTCTCTGTGCTGTCACAAAAAAGGAAACCAGACCGATGAGAATCGCCAGGATAAATACCGCAATTGCTCCTACATAGCTTCCTCCGGGATTCTGCTTTTTCTTATTAAAAATAATCTCCAACTCCTCCCCTGTTTCTTCTTTTAATATACCAGAAATATGTCCTGAATACTACTTGTTTCTCTGTTTTTCGCTCGACACTTTTATACCTTGCATTTTTATACCGAATGCTTTTCAAAACTCCAAATCTGTACTATAATCAACGAGATAAAATAACATGTATACCGTTTACAAAGGAGGCCCTTATGGAACCAAATATTATTACTCTGACAGACCAGTACGGCGAATCTGTTCGTTTTGAACTTCTCGATATTGTGGAATACGAAGATCAGGAATTTGCTGTTCTCTATCCTGCCGATGGCGGTGACGATGAACCGGTTCATATCCTGCGGATCACTTCCGAAAATCTCGATCTGGATGAAATGGAATTCGAAGGTCTGGATGACGAAGACCTGATCAATGCCGTGTTTGATCTGTTCTGCGAACGTAACGATTTTGAATAAGAATTTTTTAAATAAAACGGAGAAATCGCTTGACATTTTCTCCGTTTTATTTTATATTAGTATTAGTAACAATTACTGTTATTAATCGAGAAGGGAGGATCGTAATGGCAACTCTGAAATACAGCCGTCAACGGGAATCCATCAAAGAATTTCTGATGACACGTACCGATCATCCTACGGCTGACACCGTCTATCATCAGTTACGCAAGATTTATCCGAACATCAGTCTCGGAACCGTCTACCGTAACCTGGCACTGCTGGCAGATATCGGAGAGATTCAGAAAATCTGTACCGGCGATGGTGCTGACCGCTTCGACGGACAGGTCACCCCTCATTATCATGTAATCTGCACCCGCTGCCATCAGGTGATGGATCTGGATCTGGAATACATGAAAGAACCGGAGGATCTGGCCGCACAACATTTTGAAGGAAAGATTCTGGGACATGTGACAAACTTCTATGGAATCTGTCCCGACTGTCTGAAAAAAGATACGATGTAAACGCTTCCTGGATTGTCAGAGGAACAAAACGAAAAGAACAAAAGAGTTTTAAAATCATCTTGACAAACAGGAAGCAATATGTTAATCTAATATCAGTAATAATTACTATTATTAATTCGAACTCAAGAAAGCGATTCACCGTATAGGGAATCCGTTTTCAAGATAAACTACAAAAAAGAAAAGGAGAATATGACCATGAAAAAATTTGTTTGTACTGTATGTGGATATGTTTACGAAGGAGAAACCGCACCGGAAGTCTGTCCGGTTTGTAAAGCACCAGCTTCCAAGTTCAAAGAGCAGAGCGGAGAAAAAACATGGGCTGCTGAACATGTAGTAGGTGTTGCACAGGGCGTTCCGGAAGACATCCTGGCTGACCTGAGAGCAAACTTCGAAGGTGAATGCTCTGAAGTCGGTATGTACCTGGCTATGGCTCGTGTAGCTCACAGAGAAGGATATCCGGAAATCGGTCTGTACTGGGAAAAAGCTGCTTACGAAGAAGCTGAACATGCAGCAAAATTCGCTGAACTGTTAGGTGAAGTTGTAACCGACAGCACAAAGAAAAACCTGGAAATGCGTGTAGATGCTGAGCACGGCGCAACCGAAGGAAAATTCGATCTGGCGAAACGTGCAAAAGCTGCAAACCTGGATGCAATCCATGACACCGTTCATGAAATGGCAAAAGACGAAGCAAGACACGGAAAAGCTTTCGAAGGTCTGCTGAAAAGATATTTCGGTTAAGATTTAAAAGGAACTCAACCCCGGCTGACAGTTTGCAGCCGGGGTTATTTTTTTATGCAGACAGCAGGGAATCACCGGATTTCTAAAAATTTTCTTAAACCTTCCTCTTCTGCGCTCCTTTCACTGGCATCTTTGCCGGTTTTCCTGTATACTGAACATTAACAGCGATGAACGTGACATATTACTGTTTGGAGGTGTTTATCATGAAAGACAATTTAGGTTATGTACATGTATATTGCGGGGATGGAAAAGGAAAGACTACTACTGCGATGGGACTCTGTACCCGTGCCGCAGGTTATGGATATAAAGTACTGATCTATCAGTTTATGAAAAATAATAAGACCAGCGAGCGAAATGTTCTGCAGCAATTTCCGAACATTACTTTTGTCAACGGACTGGAGCAGGAAAAGTTCAGTTTTCAGATGACGCTTTCCGAGAAACTGGAACGGAAAACCTACTATGAAAAACAGTTCCGGAAAATTACAGCAAAAGCTGCCCAAGAAGACTACGATCTTCTGTTTTTCGATGAACTGATCTATACGATCCGCGCCGGACTCTTCGATGAGCAGATTCTTCTAGATTATCTGAAAAAGGAAAAACCGGAACATCTCGAAGTCATCCTGACCGGTCAGCAGCCAAGTGATGAACTGGTGGAACTTGCCGATTATGTCTCCGAGATCCGTAAGATCAAACATCCTTTTGATCAGGGACTTCCTGCCCGCCCGGGAATCGAAAAATAAAAATATATAAAATCAGAAAGTATAGAGAAAATATATGGACGCATTAAAATATGTATCACAGATTCTCGACGATGCGGACTCCTGGGAAACCATGATGTTTCTCTACGATGCCGCACTTCGCCAGATGTCCACAAAGATTGATATTCTGAATGAGGAATTCATCCATATTCATAATTACAATCCGATCGAACATGTGAAGTCCCGGATCAAGGAACCGAAAAGTATCGTCAAGAAGTTAAAGCGCCAGGGACATGAAGTCACCCTGGAAAATATGTTAAAATATATCAAAGATATCGCCGGTATCCGTATCATCTGTTCATTTACCCAGGACATTTACCGGATCGCCGATATGCTGGCAAAACAGTCCGATCTGCGTGTGGTGGAGCTGACCGACTATCTTACCCATCCAAAAGTCAGCGGATACCGCAGCTACCATATGCTGGTAGCCGTCCCGGTTCATCTTTCCGACCGTGTCGTGGATATCACCGTGGAAGTACAGATCCGCACCATCGCCCAGGACTTCTGGGCAAGCCTGGAGCATAAAATCTATTACAAATTCGAGGGCAGTGCACCGGAATATATCAGCCGGGATCTCCGCGCCTGTGCAGAGTTTGTAGCCGAACTGGATGAAAAGATGCTTTCTCTGAACGAAGCGATTCAAAAAGAAGCGATTCAGAAATCAGAGGAAGCCGAGGAAAAGAAAGAGGAGTAGCTGTTTAAAACAGTTACTCCTTATTTACATCCCATAATTTCTATTCCATGCCTGTGTCAACCTTGATGGCTTCGTGAAGACAAATATCCTCCATAAAATGAGGAGTGCCCGGATACCTCTCAGTACCCGGGCTATTATTATGAAAAAATTCTATGTGTAATGAACCCATTACAAACAATTTTGAGATGTTCCTTTCGGAACTATTATTATCATAGCAACAGTTTATGAACAAATTATGAACGCAATATGAATTTATGGTTAATTTGCACAATTCATTTTTCTTTTTTCTTTGTTTTTACAACACTTTACACTGTTCTGTTGTTTTTGCTTTTTCACTTCATCCTGTTAATTCGTCAAATCATCCGTCATTTTCTTTTTATTTTCCGGAATTTTTCAACATATTATCCAAAGATAGAACTCCAGAGGTTCTTGCACCAGCTTACGATCTTACCAAAAAATCCTTTGACCTGCTCCTGATTGATGTTCAGATCCAGGCTCTCCAGTTTATTGTACAGATCTTTTGCCTGCTCTTTTAACGCATCCACATCCAGATCCAAGCTGCTGATCTTCTGCATCAGGCTTACGATCTTCTGTTTATCCTCGTCTGACAGCTGAATGTCCATTTCTTTTGCAGCGTCCTCTACAACCGCTTCGATCTCTTCCGGATCAGACAGATCGTTGGAGACAACTGCTTCTTTTACCGCTCCGACCAGTTCTTCCGCCTGTTCCTTATCTCCGATCGACTCTCCCAGATCACTGGTCGTTACCAGTTCCTCCGTGGCTGCGTCTGCATTTTCCGCTTTCAGCGTCTCACCGGTCATATTGCTGTAGGCTTCCATTGCACCTACCAGAGCTGCCGTTCCGGAGATATTGAACGGTCCTGCCACATGCACATCTGCATCCGTCACGCCGGCGGTTGCCAGTGCATTCTGATACATACCGGTCGTACAGTAGGTGATATTGTTGGTGGTCACTTTGATCCCGTTTCCTTTGTCCTTCTTTTCGATCAGTACGGAGGAAAGTGCTCTGGTTCCGATCACGCTGGCATCCAGATAGGAATCCAGATATTTGTGTTCGTCCGCATTTGTCACGGTGATGACCTGATAATGGCTCAGGTCCGCTTCATTGATCTCCAGCAGACTTAATACCGTAGATTTTTCTGTCTCGTTCAGATCCGCACCCAGTGCCAGATACGGCGCATCAATCTGATCTGCCTTTACACTCATCGGCGCCGCAAGACTTCCCAGTACGGTTATTGCCGCCAACATTCCTGCCATGATTCTCTTTATCTTCATCTTTATTACCTCTCTTTTTTCTTCTTATCCTCTCGGAATTGTTCTTTCAGCCCTCTCTCCGACTGATACTCCGTAGTATAACACACTTTTTTTCTGTGATACACATATTCATAAATCTTTTCCCATTCATTCATAAAATCTTCACAACTTCAACACGGTTTTCTCACATTTCCCGGATATACTATAACCATAAAATAATTAATACAAATTATTTTATAACTTTTCTTTTTCATATGTCGATGAAAATCGACACTCCTTCCTTTAAAAATAAAATTAAAACGTGTTGACCGGAATTTCCTCGTTCTGGTCAACACGTTTTTATTTTACTTTTTTTATTTGGCACGTCCGAGCACATTTGCAAGTTTTGCAAATTCTTCCAGGGAAAGGGCTTCCCCTCTCACCGACGGAGAAAATCCACATTCTGCGATCGCAGCCTCTATCGTCTCTTTTTCAAACGACAATCCCTCATAATTCTTCAGCCCATTCGCCAGGGTCTTTCTTCTCTGGTTAAACGAAGCACGAATGATCTGAAACAGCAGCTTCTCATTTTCCACCTGCACCGGTGTCTGTGCATGGCGGGTCAGACGAATGACCGCACTTCCCACCTTCGGTCTTGGCATAAAACAGTTCGGCGGAACATTTGCCACGATATACGGCTCTGCATAATACTGTACTGCCAGCGACAGTGCCCCGTAATCTTTCGTTCCCGGTCCTACCTGCATCCGGTCCGCTACTTCTTTCTGTACCATGACAGTGATGGATTCCACCGGCACATGACTCTCAAACAGCCCCATGATGATCGGTGTTGTGATATAATACGGCAGGTTTGCAACCACCTTGATCGGGCGGCCGCCATTTTTCTCTTCTGCCAGTTTTGCGATATCCACTTTCAGAATATCTTCATTGATCACGGTTACATTATCATAATCACTCAGCGTATCCTCCAGAATCGGAATCAGGCTTTTGTCGATCTCTACCGCACATACTTCTCTCGCCGCATACGCCAGATACTGTGTCATCGTTCCGATTCCCGGTCCGATCTCCAGGACAAAATCATCTTCGGTAATCTCCGCTGCACGGATGATCTTATCCAGCACATGGGTATCAATCAGAAAGTTCTGCCCGAACTTTTTCTGAAATGTAAAGCCGTATTTATTCAGCACAGCGATGGTTGCCTGGGGATTACCAAGGTAAGGCTCTCTCTTACTCATAGTTTTTCCTTTCTCTTTTATTTTCTCGTTGCTCGCATATCAAAAATTGATCCAGTGGATCAATTTTTGATTATCGCGACAGTCGTCAAAATCTCGTGCAAGCACGGACTTTGACTCGTTGCTCGCGTAAAAACAGGGCATAGCTTTCTGTCGCCATGCCCCATATTGTCATGTTCTTGTAACTGTGAAGGTACTGAACAGTTACGTGTTCTTTTATAAGTCAAAATCCTTTTCGTAAAGAAGAATCCGTCCTTCTGCATCCGTGTGACGTTTGGAAAGTTTTCTTCCCAGTTTGACGCCGCTTGCTTTTCGGATCGCTCCGTCTACCATCTCTTTTACTTTTCCGACGGTGATCGGTTCGTCTTCTTTCTGGTTGTCACCGATCATGGTATAGAGGGCAAGTACACCCATCTCATCCATCCGGAAACCATTTTCTCTTGCATACGTTCTTGCAAAGGTTACCAGCTCATCGTTGGTAAATACCGGGATCGAGATCACCGTTTCGAATTTCTCTGCAAATTCCGGATAATCTGCCAGCATCTTACGCATGTTCGCTTTGTCATCCTCGATCAGAAGAATCAGACTGTCTGTACGGAAATCCATCGCCTGAGAAAGTTTCTCGATGGTCTCCGGTGTCATAAAGCTTGCACGCTCGATCAGAAGAAATCCTCCTGCCATCTTGCTGATGATGGTTGCCGGATCTTTTCTGTTGATATCAGACGCATCCAGGTTTGCGTATTTGACTGCTTTCAGACCCAGTTCTTTACAGATCGCTTTCACAAGTCCTTCGCTCAGACGGGTTTTTCCGGTTCCGTGGCTTCCCATGATCGCGATATTTCCACGATGAGAGGTCTTCTCACTCGCGTGTTCATACGCTCCTTGGATCGCATCCAGGATCTGTTCATCCATACCAGGTACTTTTGCAAAATAGGAAAACAGCTGTTTCTGTTCTGCGGTCAGACGTTCCGGTCTGGTGTTGTTCAGGATCCGCTGGCGTTTTTCCTCCGGTGTCTCCCGTTCTACCGTCATATCACTGATATCCGGCTGCATCTCTGCTTCTGCCAGCATCTTTTCGATATGATCGTTCTCTGTCTCCTCCGGCTCTTCTTCGTCGGTGTCATCGGCTTCTGCATGTGATTCTTCTGCAATATTTTCTTCTGCCGACGGTTCTGTTTTCTCATCCGCAAAAGTAACTTCTTCTACAGACGGTGTCTCCGGTTCCAGTTCCAGACTTACCGGCTGCTGTTCCTCTTTCTGCTCCTGGAATACTTCCAGGCTTCCAAGAGCTGCCCGCAGTTCTTTTTCCAGATTAAATTCCTGTGTTTCTCCCGGCGTCTCCTGCTCTGCGCTCTGTGCTGTTATATCCAGAATGATTCTCGTTGCATCCAGATCTTCCGTTTCCTCTGACTCTTCCGGTTCTGTGACCGTTTCTTCTTCAGCAGCCTGTTCTTCCGTTACTTCCACAGGCGCTTCCGGTTCCGCGTCCGCTGCTTCCGGCACTTCCGTCGAATCCCCGTTTTCTTCTCCGAAGTCCAGAGAAATATTGGAAAGACTCGCTTCAAAAGCTGCCATAGCTTCATCTGCGGCGATATCTTCTGCTGATTTTTCTTCCGATACCTCCTGAATCGTGTCTTCTTCGACGTTTTCCTCTTCTACAGTTTCTGCCGGAATCTCTTCCGTTTCTTCCACAATAGCTTCTGTCTCCGGTTCTTCTTCAGCCGTATCTGTCAGTTCTGATTCTGTCTCTTCCACTGCCGGTTCTTCAATGATTACATCCTCCGGCTCTGCAACAGTTTCTTCTTCCAGAACCGCACCGGATGCATCCACGGTTTCCTCGGCGACCACATCTTCCGGTTCCCCGAGGATCTCTTCTGTCGTTACCTCTTCCACGGTCGGTTCTTCCGCAGATTCCTCTGCCGGTACTTCTCCGCCCGCTTCTTTTGCCAGGGAAGAAGAAGTCTCTGCAAACAACGCATCCAGATCTACTTCCTGTACACTGACAATTTCTTTATCCTCCGGTTTTTCCACCTTCGGTTTTTCTATCATTTCCAGTTCGTCCATCTCGGTTCTGCTCACGCCGGCAACCCCGCTATCCGCAGAGATAATGCCTTCGTTTACAGCCTCCGGTTCGAGATCCTGTACATGATAATCTTCAATATTTTCTTCCTCCTGCGGTTCCTGTGGAATCTCTGCTCCTGCGGCTCTTCCCAGTGCCTCAAAAGCATCTACCGCCTTGGTACGGTTGAATCCGGAAAGAATCTCCTGGAAGCTCTTGGAAAGACGTTCCTGAAGCTTTTCGGTATCAATATGAGGAATCTCCGGCTCCGGTCTTACAGGCTCTGTCTCCACAACGGTTACCGTTTCCGTGGTTCCCTGTGCATCCTCCACAGTTGCCGCTGCTTCTTCCTGCGCCTGTTCCCGTACTTCTTCCGCTTTCTGAAGATTTGCCATCGCTGCCGCAGATACCCCCGGCAGAATCGTATTTTTCACTTCTTCCGTCTGCTGCGGTTTCGCACTGGTCTCTCCAGCCGCTTTCGCCTTCTCATATTTCTCTTTCTGGGACGGTGACAGCGGTGTATAAGTCATCTTCAGTTCCATCGCCTTGGTTACATATTTACCCTCGCCAAACCACAGAACCAGATCGTCACAGGTTTCGATACATTTCTTTTCCTGTCCTGCTTTCTTATACAGCTTTGCCAGTTCGTATACCCAGCGTTCCGTATATTCCCGTTCTTTATACTCCTCCAGGATCTCAATCTGATCTTCCAGAGGTGCTTTCTTTGCTTTGTAAATCTTGTATTTCAGAATGTATTTGGAGGTATCGTTGGATGCCGTTTCCAGATACTGATTATAATATTTTACAGCATCATCATTTAACCCCATCTTCAAAGCCAGTTCCACCTGACGGTACAGAATCATCTTTCCGATGGATGAACGTTTGTATGCCAGCTGCAGCATCTTCATGCTTTGTTCCAGCTCACCATTCACTTCGTAGATATCTGCTACCATACACAATGTCCGCACACTCTTTACTCTGCGCCAATCGATGGAATCGGCAATCGTAAGAGCCCCTTCATAATCCTGTGCGTCCACAAGTCTGTTGATTTCCTCCAATTTCAAATGGTATTCTGTCTTATCCACTGTACTCACCTCTGCTTTTTCTATCAAATCTGTAACTGTCTGAGACTTTCACAGTTACTTATTTTTATAGTTATCCATAATCTTTTTAAGTGTATCATACTGCCTGTTTCTTGTCAAAATATAACTGCCCTGTACCGGCACAGTTATTGATAAAATGTATGAATAGAAGAACGAAATTAATTTTCTGGAAAGTAAACAAGGGATGCCGCCCTCTGACAACACCCCTCTTATGTATACGGGAGTCAGGCCCCCTTTTCGGTTCTTCTGTCACCCGATTCTCAGTTTAAACTTCTGAATTTCTTTTTCACTGGTCACACGTTCGATCTCTGCGCCCAGGCTTCTCAGTTTTCCTTCAAAATCCTCATATCCACGCTGGATATATACGATATCATCTACGATCGTAATTCCTTCTGCTGCCAGTCCGGCGATTACCAGTGCCGCACCTGCACGAAGATCCGGTGCGCTGACTCTTGCTCCTGTCAGTTTTTCCACGCCGTCAATGATCGCTGTATTGCCTTCTACTTTCACAGAAGCGCCCATACGGGTAAGCTCGTCCGCATATTTGAAGCGGTTTTCAAAGATACTCTCTGTGACGATACTGGTTCCGGTTGCCAGCGCCAGTGTCACGGCGATCTGCGGCTGCATATCGGTAGGATATCCCGGATACGGCAGTGTCTTTACATGAGTTCTGCGCAGTTTCTTTGCCGAGATCACACGGACTGCATCGTCAAATTCTTCTACCTCGCATCCGATCTCTTCTAATTTTGCGGTGATCGCTTCCAGATGCTTCGGAATCACATTCTTGATCAGAATATCACCCCGTGTTGCCGCTGCAGCGAACATATAGGTTCCCGCTTCGATCATATCCGGTACGATAGAATATGTGGTACTGTGCAGTGTTTCCACACCACGGATACGGATCACATCCGTACCGGCACCCTTGATATTGGCACCCATGCTGTTCAGGAAGTTCGCGGTATCTACCACATGCGGTTCTTTTGCTGCATTTTCAATGATGGTGTTTCCCTTTGCCATGGAAGCTGCCATCATAATATTGATCGTTGCACCTACTGACACGGTGTCCATGAAAATATGGGTTCCGTGAAGTCCATTCGGTGCGGATGCCACGATGGCACCGTATTTGATATCAACAGTCGCACCCAGGGCACGGAATCCCTTCAGATGCAGGTCGATCGGACGGCTTCCGATGTTACAGCCGCCTGGCAGAGGTACTTCTGCTTTTTTGTATTTTCCAAGAAGTGCGCCCAACAGATAGTAGGATGCACGGATTTTCTTAATATATTCGTAATCTACACTGATATCACCGATCGTGGAACCGTTGATCACTGCAGTGTGGCGGTCTACACGCTCCACCTTTGCTCCGATTCCTCCGATGGCCTCTAAAAGTACATTTATATCATTGACATCCGGAAGATTTTCCAGCCGGACGGTATCATCTGTCATAATAGCGGCTGCCAGAATCGCAAGTGCTGCATTCTTTGCTCCGCCAATCTCTACTTCTCCAACTAACGGGTTTCCACCCTTAATAATATACTGATCCATAGTTCACCTCTATGTTTTATTCAGCCCAATACAAGTCCCGATAAGCCCTCTCATTCATTTTTATGTTATAACAAATCAAAGTCTTTGTAAATAAATTTTAAAGATTTCTTATCTTTTTGTTCATATTGTCCACTGAACTTTTCCAAATACTTTTACAGCGTATCGATAATACTCTGTAAAGTCTCCTCTAAATTTTTATTTTCCTCATCAATTGTGATATCTGCATATTTTTCATACAGTACCACACGCTCTTCATACAGGTCCTTCAATGTCTGTCCGTCCCGTAAAACCACGCCGCGGTTCTTCAGGTTGCCCAGACGTTTTCTCAGGGCTTTGTAAGAAAGTTTCAGATAAATGACCGTGGCAATCTCTCCAAGATGCTCCATAGCCTCTTTTCCGTATACCACGCTGCCTCCTGTGGCAATTACTGTGCAGTCCGCTTCGATCGAAGCATTCACCTGATTTTCAATTGCAATAAAGCCTTCGATGCCCTCTTCACTGATAATTTCTTTTAATAATCTCTTCTCCTGCTCTTGAATCAGCAGGTCTGCGTCTACAAACTGATATCCCAATTCTTTTGCAAGAATTACTCCAATGGTACTTTTTCCGACTCCGGGCATTCCGATTAATACTATGTTCTTCATATCTCTCATCCTTATCGCAGCTTATCATTTTATCATATTATCTTGGTTAATACAAGTTTTTATTCCTGTTTGTTATTGGATAACAAAGAATGTGTCCTGACACATTTTTTTAATCATACCACAATTTTCCCTGTAAGGGAACTTAAAACTCACGAATAAAGGATTCTACTACATCCGAATGTTCTTCGTTTCTCCACACCAGCAGAACATCCGTAGCCAGTTCTTTATCCGCGATCGGAAGCGCACAGATATTTTCTGACTGTTTTTGCATGGATGCCGGAAGAATTGCCGTCCCCAGTCCGCTGGCAGCTATCGCCATGGCTGTTCTTGCATCCTCACATTCATAATAGACATCACAGGAAAGACCTTTTTTTTCAAATACAGATAAAATATATTTTCTGTAACGCTTGGAGAGAATCAGATGATGGCCGGCCAGTTCTTCCAGCGTCAGTTCCCGGCATTCCGGGATCCCCTGTTCCCGTGAGACCATGGCAAGCAGTGGCTCCTGTGCCAACAGTTTGGAACAGAATCCGTTCAGCGCTATGGGGGTTCGAAGTGTAGTCACATCAATGATCCCGTTTTCCAGTCCGTCCTTCAATATAAAAGTAGATCCATCATGGATCACGAACCGGATATCCGGATGATTTTTTGTATATCTGACCAGATATTTTGTCATCATATGAACCGTAGACGGCGTCACCCCCAGATGAATCGTCGTCGCCTGGCTGACCTTGATCACCTCTCTTTTGGTGATATCTGTCATGGTCAGAAGGCTCTCCGCCCGTACATACAGCGCTTTTCCGGCCTCTGTCAGCCGGATCTTCTTACTTCCCCGGATAAGCAACTGCACCTGCAGTTCCTCTTCCAGCATCTTCATCTGATAACTTAAAGGCGGCTGTGTCATATGCAGTGTTCTGGCTGCCCCGCTGATCGTTCCTTCGTCCACGATTGCCCGAAAATATTCCAGCTGTTTGATTTCCATGATTCTCCTCCGTTTCCTCTTTATCCATATAAAATTTATTATTTATTTATATAAAAACAATATTTTCCATATATTATAATACGTGATACACTTATATGCAGTAAGAATTTTACTGAAATTGTAACTTTTCAGTACCTTCACAATTACGAGTCAAAATCCATTGTAAATCGCCTTTTGCGATGGGATTTTGGCATATTCATGCCAAAACACCTCGCGGAATAGTAATCTGCTGAATAGTTACTGAAATTTTACATAAACGGATAACCGTACGGAATATGCGGTTGTAACGTTACCTAAAGGAGGAACACCATGAAACAAATTGACTTTGAGAACGGGAAAATCACAGATAATATTCTACGTGCTTCCGTTCCGATGCTGGTCGCAGAAGTTTTGAGCCTGCTCTATAACATTGTGGACCGGATCTATATTGCAAGAATTCCCGATGTGGGAACTACCGCCCTCGGAGCGGTAGGACTTTGTTTCCCGATCATCACGATCATTCTCGCTTTCAGCAATCTCTTCGGTTCCGGAGGCGCTCCGCTTTTTTCCATCGAACGCGGACGGAAAGATAACAGAGAAGCTTCCATGATCATGAATACTTCATTTTTTCTGATCTGTGTCTGTTCTCTGATCCTGATGGCTGTGGGCATGCTCTTTGCCAAACCCATCCTAATCCTGTTCGGAAGTTCCGAAAGCGGCCTCGTCTACGCCTATCCGTATCTGATGATCTACCTGATCGGAACCTTTCCATCTATGGTATCTACCGGCATGAATCCTTTTATCAATGCACAGGGATATGCCACCACAGGAATGTTTTCCGTGGCGATCGGAGCTGTTGCGAATCTGATCCTGGATCCGGTTTTTATCTTTGTCTTCGGACTCGGTATCCGTGGTGCCGCAATTGCCACTGTTTTATCGCAGATTCTTTCCGCATCTTTTGTTTTGTATTTTCTGAGAAAAAGAACGGAACTGAAGATTCGTGTTCTGTCTCCGGAAGAAATTCGTGCCTGCGGAAAACGGGCAAAAAATATTATCAGCCTCGGAACGGCAGGTTTTATCATGCAGCTTACCAACAGCCTTGTAACCATCTGCTGTAATAATGTACTTTCTGTTACCAGCGGAGACCTGTATATCTCGGTTATGACGATCGTATCCAGTATCCGTCAGATTATTGATACTCCGATTCATGCAGTCACCGAGGGATCTTCTCCTGTCATCAGTTATAATTACGGAGCCCAGCGTCCAAAACGGGTTTTTCAGGCCGGTGTCACGATGGGTATCATCGCAATTCTGTACACACTGCTGGCCTGGAGTGTGATCCTGTTTGTGCCGCGTTTTCTGATCGGTATCTTCAGTTCTGATCCGGCACTGATCGCCGACGCGGTTCCGGCACTAAAACTGTACTTTGGCGCCTTTGTTTTTCAGGCACTCCAGTATGTAGGACAGACGATGTTCAAATCTTTGGGAAAGAAAAAATTCGCGATCTTTTTCTCCCTGCTGCGTAAGGTTATCATCGTAGTTCCGCTTACCTATATTTTCCCTTATGTGTTCCATATGGGAAGCGACGGTGTATTCCTTGCAGAACCGGTGTCCAACGTGATCGGCGGCAGCATATGTTTTATCGTGATGCTGTGCACCGTGATTCCGGAGCTGAAAAGAATGGAAAAAGAAAATCTCCGATAAAACTTCAAAAACCTTCGTAACTGTTCATTTCTTACAGTTACGAAGGTTTTGTTTTTTCAGTTCTCAGTATCCGCGGACTGTTCCTGTTTCCTGATGCTTTCCAGTTTTGCCTTTACTGTAGGATACCGCTCGATATCTGTATGTGGCAGTGCCTGTGCCGCAACCATGATATTCAGGAAATCTTCCACCGCACCAAACTGAATATACACCATTTTTTCCAGGATCTCTTCCACCTCTTTTGTCACATTGCGATCCAGCAGTGCACATACCGCACCTTCCAACGATGAATTTCCCGCATGAATGATCCGTTCTCTGTCCATGTCCGGATACATGCCGATTGCGATAGCAGATTCTTTGGATACATGTTTGCCGAAAGCCCCTGCCACATAAAAACCTTCCAGTTCCGAAAGTTCGATTCCCGACTCCCGTAACATGATCGCCACCATCGTATACGCTGCCGCTTTTGTCCGGATGAATTCTTCGATATCACTCTGATAAAAATACAGATCCGGTGCATAGTTTACCGCCAGCATCCCGTCTTTTTCCATGATTTTCCTGCTTTTCTCCGGCTGTAAAACTCCACGGATATCGATCCATCCATGCAAAAACAACTCCGCCAGAAGGTCTACGATCCCGGATCCGCAGATTCCTTTCGCCGCTGTCTCACCGATCACATGGCAGTGCAGTTCCCCGTTTTTCAGTTTCACACGATCCACTGCGCCTTCCATTGCACGCATCCCTGTCTTTACCACGCCTCCTTCCAGCGCAGGTCCCGCAGCACCTGCTCCACACAGAAGGAAATCCCGGTTTCCCAGTACAAGCTCTCCGTTTGTTCCGATATCGAAAAATGCATGAATTTTCTCTTTTTTATAAATTCCGGTAGCCACCATACCACTGATGATATCTCCACCAAGATAATTGGACCTTGCCGGATAAATATAAACATATCCTTTTACCGGCAATTCCAGATCTCTCGCCGGAAGAAATCCGGGCCGATCCGCATGTACCGCATATGGCGTATGAAATACACAAAACGCATCCATTCCAAGAAGAAAATGTATCATTGTCGTATTCCCACCGATCGTCATGGCGATGCAGCTGTTTTCCGGCAGCTGATACTGTCTTTCCAGTTCTCTTACACAGGCAGTAATACTGTCTGCGGCTGCTTTTCGAAGAACTTCCAGTGTTTTCGAATCTTCCTGGCAGTGAAAGATCCGGGTCAGAATATCCGTCCCATACGGAATCTGACCGTTAAAGGTACTGACCTCTCCCAGAATCTTTCCCGTATTACAATCCACCAGACGGACAGCCACTGTAGTACTTCCAAGATCCACTGCCACACCATAATGTTCTCCAGATCTGTCCCCGGCTTCCAGATCCACCACTTTCCAGTTTTTTTCGTCCCATGCCAGAGACACCGTTATCTTCCAGTCCGCCTTTTCACATAAGGGATATAATTTTTTCATTGCCTGCCAGGTCATTGTTGCATCCACACCCCGGACTTTTAATTCCTCTTCTATTCGTTTCTGATCGGAACGGTTGTCCTCCTCTGTCGGTGCTTCCGGTTCCAGATAGATTTTTCTGCTAATTCCGTTCATTTTTGTCCCCTGTCCTTTATTTTACCAAAGCCACCCATTATACAGAATATGCCTGAGATTGCCGGAATGATCTTCCGGACAGGCTCTGCTCCGCAAATAACGAACAGCTATATTTTTCAATCTCTTTATTATACCTTCTTTTATCCGGAATCACAACCACAGCCGGTCAGCGATTTTCACAACTTCCTCTATGCATTACTGTTCACTCCGTTCTTAGTAACACGCTTCGCGATGTACAAAACAGACATCCGGCACTCTCTTTTTCAGTCATGCTCCAAAGTGTCCTTGGCATGCTGCTTCAAATGTGCTACGCTGTAGATAGCTCAAACAATCGGCCGGCAAAAGATGCCGGTTTCGCTGAAAGGAGACTTTTCATGGAGCGTATTATCTTTCATATTGATGTTAATTCTGCGTATCTGAGCTGGAGCGCGATCGATCTTCTGAAAAAGAACCCGGACAGTGTGGATATCCGGACGATTCCCGCCATCATCG
>UMKO01048108.1_pt1 | contig 21474 bp, 20 predicted proteins | sample 1966311 | NCBI WGS metagenome assembly UMKO01 (sample SAMEA4836178, study PRJEB28245) | human gut metagenome | biome: gut microbiome; material: fecal sample | place: Denmark | collected 2008
TCCGGTTTATCAACCTGCCCTTTGAGAGAGAAATACCTTTTCTCAAAGGGCTTTTTTGATTTTGCAAATACTCGCGATATGCAAGTCAAACACCATAATTTATATCCCCTCCGTTATCTGTCTCACTTGCAATGGTGATTCCCCACGGTGTGGGGAAATGTCGCGGAGCGACAAAAAAGGCTCCCTTGAAAAGGGAGCTGGCTACGAACGAAGTGAGTAGACTGAGGGATTAAAAAGTAATTTGCTTTCTATATAAATTCCGTATAACCCCTATGAAATCCCTCCGGCTTGCCTTACGGCAACCCACCTCCCTTTACAAGGGAGGCAGAATCCCTCCGGCTTGCCTTGCGGCAACCCACCTCCCTTTACAAGGGAGGCAAAATCCCTCAGGCTTGCCTTGACGGCGATACGCATTCATTTGCAAGAGAGGTGAAAGGTGCACGGAGGGAGAAATTCAACCGTTATTTTTTATCATACGTGTTTTTTTGAACTGCAAGCCGAAGCTTTTTAACTTATTATTATGACATTTTGCAAAAGCGCAGTTAAAAAGCAAAAAAATGAGCCTGATTTGTCACTTTGTTAAATTATTAATATATAAATATAAATACTAATAATCGACGTAATTGCTATTAATGACGCTTTTCTTTATTGATATTGTTCAAAAACCGATATTGATATTTATTAAAAATATCAATAGAAATATCAATACTAAGGTGATAGAATAAGGACAGCAGATGAAAATAAATGCTAAAGAGAATTTAATGAAAGGCGGCTGTTTAATATGCTTGAAAGACAAAAAGAAATCGTAGTGGAGGTTGGTAAGTACTTATTTGAAAGAGGCTTTACACAGCTTTCCGGAGGAAATATAAGCGTCAGAGATCCGCAGACAAACCTTGTGGCGATAAAGCCGAGCGGCGTGGCTTACGGCGTTATGAAGCCCGAGGATATAATTATTGTCGATATTAACGGAAACGTGGTTGAGGGCTCGCTTAGTCCTTCCATCGAGACCGGTATGCATACCGGCGTATACAGAAACAGACCCGACGTAAATGCGGTTATTCATTGCCATACACCTTATGTAATTGCTTGGTCGCTGAAGAATGAACCGTATATTCCGACGGTGACAGTCAGTCAGTATGTGACGAACGGTGCCATTAAAGTCGCTCCGCTTGAGGGAGCGGGCTCACCGAATCTTGCGAAGGCGGCTGTCGAAACACTCGGCCCCGATTACGCAATCGGATTAAAGGGTCACGGCCTGCTTGCCTGCGGTCCTGATATGAAATGGGCGCTCGAGGCGGCGCTTGTAACCGAAGACGCGGCTAAAATCGCTTGCACCTGTAAGGCCATGGGCGGTGAAACCTGCTTCTTTGACAAAGAGCTCGGCGATATGGAGGGCTTTGACGCTCTCGCGAGAATTGCCGGTCTTTAAAGCTTGATTCTGTGTAAATTTTCAGAATAGATAAAAAGAGAGATTTCTCCTGTCAGCTTGATTTTGTATTTCGTTACCCCGATGCGCATAATAATTTCAGGAGAAGTCTCTTTTTTATTTTTATCGGTAGATTGTGATACTTTCGGAGGAGAAAAAATGATTAAAATAGGACTCGCTGCAACAAATGATGCTGCAGGTCTTGACAATAAAAATGTTTCGGCGTTTATCGAATTGGCTCAAAAAAACGACTGCGAGGTTATAAAAGGCGAGTCGGAATTTTTTGAGCCTGAGGAAGCTAAAAGGGTTGCAAACGGGCTTAAGGATTGTGACTTAATTGTTGTAACGGTCAAGGGCTTTACATGGTTCGGTGAGTGCATAAACGAGTTTACAAAGCTCGGCGTGCCGGTTTGCTGCTGGGCTGTTCCTGAGCCGAAAAAAGAGGGCGTGCTGCTCTTTAATTCAATGACGGGACTCAATCTTTTCACAAGTGTGGCAAATTCGGGACGCGAAATACCCGCCGTGAAATGGCTGTACGGAAACGCGGACGATACACTTTTTGTAAACAGATTTCTTACTACCGTCGGGGCGATAAGATGTCTAAAGGCAATTAAGGGTAAGAAGATTGCGATTGCCGGAGGCGTTGCCGAGGGATTTGTTAATCTTGAATACGATAAGAAAAAGGTCGAAAGCCGTTTCGGCATAACAATAGAAGAAGCGGACATTGACAAAATCATTGACGCGGTTCTTGAAATGAAGGATGAAGAAATATCCGAGCTTGCCGCGGAGATAAAAAGCAGCGCAAGCTCGTTTACCGCAGACGAGGAAAGATTTGTAAAATCATGCAAGCTTATCTGTGTTTTGAAAAGATATTTTGAAGAAAACAATTACGCGGGAATGGCTGTTGCGTGCTGGACGCGCTTCCAGGAGAGATTGGATATTTTCCCGTGTATGGCATACGGCTACCTTTGCGATCACGGGTACCCCGTTGCCTGCGAGGGCGACCTGCTCGGACTCATAAGTATGATTATGCTTTCTGGCGCAACGCAAAAAAGAGCCGCTCTTATGGATATGGTGCAGGTGGATCCCGAGTTTGGCGGCGTTGTTTGGTGGCATTGCGGAATAGGCTTGCCGAGCTATGCAAATGAAAACGGGATGAAAATAAAAGAATACCCGTGTGCTCCCGGTGCTCCGCAGGATCCCGGCACGGTAGGAGATTTGATATTCACCAAACAAAAAGCGAGTATTTTCCGTGTCGCGGACAACGGCGACCGCTTCTTCGCCTTGAGTGCCGAAATAGGAAAACAGCGTGACAAGGGTCACGACGGCGTCAGGGCGTGGTTTACGGAGCTGCAAATGGATGAAGAGCCCGTAAGCATTCCGGAGTTTTTAGAAACATTTACAAAAAATGCGCTTCCGCACCATTACGCAATGTCGGGCGGACGCGGAGAGGCAATGCTGATTGAAGCTTGTAAGCTACTCGGGATGCAGGGAATAAAAAAAGAAAAATACCATGATTATTTATAAGTAAAGCAGGAGGCACGAAGTGAAAGCGATAGTAGCATACGGAGCAAAGGATTACAGATTTTGCGAGGTGGACACACCTAAGGTCGGAGAGGGAGAAATACTTATAAAAATTGAAGCCGCCGGAATCTGCGCTTCGGACAGAGCGGTTTATATGGGCGGCGACCCGTGGGGAGGCATTGAGTCTCCGAGAGTACCCGGACACGAATTCGTGGGAATAGTCGAAGAAATCGGCCCCGGGGCGGAGGAAAAAGGCTTTGTCCGCGGAGACCGGGTTACGGCAGAGTGCATAATGCCGTGCGGAAAGTGTTATTACTGCAAGAAGGGCCTTTATCATCTTTGCGATGATGAAAACGGATTCCTTGAGGGCGGCTTTGCCGAATATATGCTTCTTCCGAAAAACGCATTGATTCACAAGGTTTCAAAAGACATTCCGGCAGTCGAGGCCGCTCTTTGCGAGCCGTTGTCATGCTCCGCATATGCGGTCAACCAAACCGGAATGGGGATGGAAGACACTGTCGTTGTTTCGGGACTCGGAGCTATAGGTATGGGAATGCTTCAGTTTGCTCTTCTTCGAAATCCGAAGAGAGTAATAGGAATAGATACCAACGACGCTCTTTGCGAAATCGCCAAAAAGCTCGGAGCGGCAGAGGTCTTAAATCCAATGAAGGAAGACGTCACAAAAAGAATTATGGAGTTAACCGACGGAGTGGGCTGCGACATATATATGGAGGCGACCGGAAATCCCGCTTCGGTGGAAACGGGAATGAACTGTCTGAGAAAACAGGGAATGCTCTTTATTTACAGCGTGTTTAAGAAAAAAGCAGAAATTGACCTTAATCAGATAAGTGAATTTAAAGAGCTTCGTGTAATCGGAGGGCATTTGAGCCCCGGAGCTTTTCCGTACACAATAGATTGTCTGGAAAAAGGCAAAATAAATGCAAAGGTTATGGTAACCGATATCTTTGGTTTAAATGAAATTGATGAGGCCATGTCGGCGAAAAAGCCGGACAGAGTTTCAATTAAAACGGTTTTAGTGCCATAAGAAGGGATAGTCACAATGAAAATATGGATTACAGCACCGTTTCAGGAGCTTTATCTTGAAAAGCTGAAAAAAGACAACGAGGTTTGCTATGAAAACTGGTTCGATACGGGAATCGTAAGAGAGGGCAAAGAGCTGGCAAAGCTTTTAAACGAAAAAGGAACTGAAATATTCGTAACCGAGGAGGATGTTGTTCAAAAGGATGTTTTTGAACAATGCCCGATGCTCAAAATGCTTGTTGTCTGCAGAGCGGGTACCTCAAATATAGATCTCGACGCCGCAAAAAGGAACAATGTTATAGTTGTCAACACTCCGGGAAGAAATGCGGTAGGCGTTGCCGAAATGGTTGTCGGAATGATGATCAGCGTCTCAAGAAATTTCTATAAGGGTGAAAAAATGATACGCGACGGAGGCTGGACCGAGGATTATTATTTCAAATCCTTCGGAACGGAGCTTGACGGCAGCACAGTCGGCTTTGTGGGCTTCGGAAACGTTGCCAAGGAAACAGCAAAACGCCTTTCGGCATTCAATATGAGAATTTTAGCTTATGACCCATATGTTTCTGCAGAGGCTATGAAGGAATACGGAGCAGAAAAGACGGAGGATCTGAAAAAGCTGGTTTCGGAGAGCGACTACGTATCAAACCACTTGCCGGTAACCCCCGATACAAGAGGGATGCTTGATAAGGAACTCCTGTCAAATATGAAGAAAACGGCATATTTCATCAATTCGGCAAGAACCGCTACGACAAACGAAGAGGACGTTCTTGATCTCCTTCGCGAAAAGAAAATAGCGGGAGCCGCATTTGACGTATACGGAAAAGAACCGCTCAGCGCGGACAGCCCGTATTTGGAGCTTGAAAACACGGAACTTCTTCCGCATATCGGAGGCTCTACATACAACGCTATCGCAAAGCACTCAAAAATGTGCTTTGAGGCTGTTAGGGCATTTACCGAAAATACAAAAATCGATAACAGAGTTGTATAGACTTAGGAGAATAACGTGAAAAAGTACGCTATGGTTTTCGATGCAGGCACGGGAGCAGGCAGATGCAATCTCTTTGATATGTCAGGCCGTTTGGTTTCCTATGCTTACAGAGAATGGGAATATCTAAAGGACCTTTCCTCAAGCAACAAAGAGGCTATGCTTTTTGATGCGGAGCAATTTAAAAAAATCCTGTTTTCGCTTTGCCGTAAGGTAATAATGCAGGCAGGAATATCCGCCGATGAAATTGTTGCCGTGAGTGCTACCTCTCAAAGAGAGGGCATGGTTTGGCTTGACCGTTTCGGTAAAGAGATATATGCAGCTCCCAGCGTAGATTTAAGGGGAGAGGAAGCGGCAGATATTCTGTCGGGTAAGGAGCCGTTCATAAAAGAAATAACCGGCTTGCCTGTTTCCGGAATGTTCGGACTCGCAAGACTGCTGTGGTACAAAAAATTTAACGAAGCTGTTTATGACCGAATTGATACGGTTATGATGATAAGCGATTGGATATGTTATTTACTGTGCGGCAGCAAGGTCAGCGAGCCGTCTGTTGCCTCCTCGTCGCAATTATTTGATGTCAAAAACGGCAAGTGGTCATCTGAGCTGCTGAAATCTGTGGGACTCAGAACCGATATATTTCCGGAAATATCCGATTTCGGAGAGCAAATCGGCACTGTCACAAAGGAAGCGGCTTGTGAAACAGGACTTAAGGAGGGTACGCCTGTAATTTGCGGAGCAGCAGATTCTCAGGCCGGCCTTGTAGGAATGAATGTGCTGAAAAGCGGAATGCTTGCAGCCGTTGCCGGGACGACAACTCCGGTAATGCGCGTTACGGACAGATACGAAATCGATGAATTTGCTTTTACAAACCGCCACGGTGTACCCGGTTTGTGGCTGCAAGAGGGAAACGCGGGAATTACCGGGCTCGCTTTGAGATGGGTAAGAGACTTATTCCGTACGGATTATGAAATAATGACGCAGGAAGCAATGTCGGTACCGCTCGGCTGTGACGGTATGCGGTGCTTTTCGGGACACGAAATTGCAGGCCGAAGGTCTTCAACATGCCGCTCGGGATTTGTATTCCCCACTCCATGGGTTCTGGACAGCTATAAGCGAGGCCATTTTTTCAGAGCGGTATATGAGGCAAACTGTTATGCCGTGCGTGCAAATCTCGAAGCGATAAAGGCTGATTCGGAATCTCCGCTGTATGTATGCGGCGGACAGACCGCATCCGATTTTTATAACGGCATACTAGCGGATGTATGCGGCAGACAGGTAATTACGCAAAAGGAAAGAGAGATTACCGGCCTCGGTATTGCCATGGGCGCCTTTACAGGCGTCGGACTTTACAAGGACATCAGAGAAGCAGCGGCGGAAATGAGCTTCGCGGGGAAAATATACGAACCGAAGCACGACTGTCAAGCGTTCTATGAGGATTGGTTGGAAAAGTATTAAAAGGGAGATGAAACGATGATTAACTCATTTACACATTATTTAAAAACAACAATTGAATTCGGTAACGGAAAACGTTTCGAAATTAAGAATTTGATTGAAGAAAAAAACGCAAAAAAAGTATTGCTTGTATGCGACCCTACGGTATATAAGCTCGGAATTGCAAACGATATTATCGCTTCCGTCGAAGAGGCAGGCGCATCAGCCGTCGCGTTTACAGAGGTTGAGCCGGACCCGAGGGTTGCAACGGTTGATAAGTGCGGAGCTCTTTGCAAGGCGGAAAAATGCGACCTTGTTATCGTTGCAGGCGGCGGAAGCTCCATGGATATAGCGAAGGGTGCCGCAATTCTTGCCACAAACGAGGGCAGTATTCATGATTATCTCGCGGGACGCGGAGAGGAAATAAAGGAGCCGGTAAATCCCCCGATTCCTTTGATTGCGATTCCCACAACATCGGGCTCGGGTTCCGAGGTTTCGGAGTGTATCGTAATTGTCGATACTAACAATATTAAGGATATTATGTTCAGCCCGATGCTTGCGGCAACATATGCGGTTGTCGATCCGGAGCTTACATACAGTGTTCCGAAAAACACGACGATTAATACGGGACTCGACGTTTTATCACATGCGCTTGAGGCTTATTCTTCGGTTATGGATGATGCCGTGGCAGAGCTTATGGCGCTGGAGGCTTTGAGAATCGTCTTCAGGAGTCTCCCGCTTTGTGTGAACGAAAACGATAAAGCTGCACGCAACGAAATGGCTTACGCGTCACTTCTTGCAGGCGTGGCACAGAGCAAGTGCGGATGCGTTATTCCGCATGCGGCAAGCTGTCCATTGACGGTTTACCATAATGTGCCGCACGGACTCGGTTGCGGTGTGCTTCAAATTCCGACTATTGATTATAACCGTGACGTGTGCAAGGAGAAGTACGAAAGAGTGCTGGAGTATATCGGTGCAAAGCTCCCCGAACACGCGCAGCCTGCGGATGTACTGATAGAAAAAGTCAGGGAACTGTTCAGGGCTGTCGGAACAGAAGAAAAGCTTGATATAGGAGCCGTTACCGAGGATGAGCTTAAAAAATATGCAAAAGACGCTATGATGGATGACGGCGTTAACGTGAATCCGAGAGCAGTCGGCGAAGAGGATCTGATGAGGATCTATAAAATGATTTTGAAATAATTTTTTGTATTTTAAATACAATGAAAAACAAGGAGGAAAAACATGAATAATTGGACAAGTCCACGCCCGTCGATGATCGACTTGGGCAAAAAATCAAAGGTTGCCCTTCTCGCGGGATGCGGCGGCGGAGGAGACATCATGAACACGATTCCCGTTATGAATCTCCTTAAAAAGCTCGGTGTTGAAAAATTTGTTTTGGCAGACATCGGCTGCAAATGGTGGGAGTTTAACGGAGAAATGGCTCTCGGAGGAGAGGTTATCGATCTCGATTGGCTCCAGCCGTCCGAAAGGCTCAGCGAAAACGTGGCGATTATCAGCAAGGAAACAAAGGTTGTGGGAGGCCATGGAAAAGGCGAATATCTGCACGAATCTTTGATGAAAAATGTCCTTGAGGATACCGTTATTGCCACAATAAGCATTCGCAAGGGTGTTCCCGGCATTATGCAGGGCTTTAGGGACCTTATCGCGGAATACGGAGCGGATTTGTTTGTTACGGTGGATATCGGAGCTGACGCGTTTTTCACCGGAACGGAAACACAGGTACAGTCCCCGTTGATAGACGCTATCTCAATTCTTTGCGCTTCGGAGCTTGAAATTCCCGGTGTGTACGGTGTAAATGCAATCGGCGGCGATGCCGAAATGCCGATGGCTCATATCATAAGAAACATCGGAATGGCTATGCAAAAGGGCGCGTTTATCGGCGGTAACGGACTTACTCAGGAGGATATAAACACTTACGGCGAAATCCTCAAGTGGATCCCGGGCGAGGAAGTTGAAAAATGGCCGTATGAGGCGGCACAGGGACATTTCGGAACCTTCTACTGCAAACGTCTTTGGTCTGTTGAAATGACACCTGCGGCAGCGTTCACATTCTTCTTTGACCCCGATATTTTAAGAGAAGTAAATCCTATCGTTAATGCGATAAAGGATACAAAAACCTTACAGCAGGCTGAAGAAATAATTATGAAGGATTTCAACCTGTTCCCCGAAACAAGGCTTCCGGTAAACATAACGGCGCCGACCGCACCGCAAATTCCGGATTAACGCTTTAGCCGGCATATATTTGTTGGAGGAGATTCTAAAATGGAAAAGAATAATAAAAAGAGAGTTTTTACGGGCACAGTTGCTATGCTTGTTATACTGTTCGGATTGTTGCGAATAGCAATTTTCACGGGATACCATATGGTTACGCCGTTCCTTCCCGAAATCGCAAGAAATTTGGACACGACAATCGTTGTTATCGGTCTTGCCATCTCTATCAGATCGGCGATGGGATTTTTAGGCCCTGTATGGGGCGGTATTATTGACTTGTTCGGAAAGAAGAATTCGCTTTTAATAGCATTGCTCACATTTGCGGCAAGCTATGCGGCTATATACTTCTTCCCAAGCTTCCCTTGCTTTGTTGTCGCGTTACCCATTTCCTATGCCGCGACACTCACTTTTGACTCGGCAATGTACTCTTACCTCAGCGAAATGATTCCTTACGAGGGCAGAGGCCGTATGACTGCGGTTCTTGAAGCCGCATATGCACTCGGCTTTATGATAGGCTCACCGGTTGCAGGTGTTCTTATGGAAAACTTCGGCTGGGCTGTACCGTTTGTCTTAATGGCAGGCATCGCCGTTGTTTTTGCAATCGCTTTAGGCTTTGTTCTCCCGAAGGAAGGAGAAAAACGGTTCGGTATCGACGCAACCGTTTCTCACGAGATGCAAGAGAACAAGGCGGAAAAGGGCTCATATTTCCACAGACTTTCGCTCGTACTCAAGGATAAAAATGCCTTGGCAGCCCTTCTTACCGGCTCGCTTCTGATGGGCGGTAACTGGTTCTGCCAGACAATGTACGGCGGTTGGCTTGAAGATAATTTCGACCAGGGCTTATCGGAGATCGGCTTTATTTCCGCGGCATTCGGATTAGCGGTATTTGTCGGCTCGCTCCTTTGCCTTACTCTTACAGACAAGCTCGGAAAAACAAAAGCCATGAAGCTCGGTGCCATTGTGACTATATGCGGAGGCGTAATAGCCGCATTCACCAACCAAAAATCGCTTATTATCGGAAGCATCGGTCTTTTCCTTTACTTTGCATTCGTCGAATTTGCAACAGAAGCTTGCATTTCTCTGTGCACGGATGTAAGAGCCGAAATACGCGGAACCGTAATCGGCTCAAGCTTCGGCGCACTTGCGATAGGCAGCACGATAGGAACCGGTGTGTCACCCGTTCTTTACACGAAGTTCGGATATACTCCGTGTATCATCGTCGGTACGGTTATTGTAGCCATAGCTTTGCTTGTTATTGCTAAGGTTCTGACTCCCGGTTTTGCCAATAAGGAGAAAAACTGATTATACATTTAGCGTTTCCCTGTGTTCGATGTCTGTCGGATATTTATTTGCCGTAACGGTTGACAGTAATAAAGAATTAATAATATAATACATATAGATAGTCTTATTAATAAAATGCATAGGGGAGTATAAATGTGAAGAAGAATATAACAATAACGATTGACGAAGAATTGATCAAAGTTGCAGAAAGGTATGAGGCCGAAACGGCAAAGAGCGTCTCACACTTTTTCGAACACGCGGGATATTTGATGATTGCGAGATACAGTGTTGCATCAGGCGGCGGCCTGTCCTTTGAAAAGGGAAAAGAAGCTATGCAGCTTGATGCAATAACTGTTGAAAATCGGGTACTTCACGGCCAGGCGGAGACAGCCGTTCCGGCTAAAGAACCGATGTCAAACAAGAAAATTGTAAAGGCTTTTTCCGAATATCTTTACAAGTATCTTGAAGGTGTTACCGATGAGTATCACTGGTCATACGAGGTGGACCCAGAAAGCCATGTGAGCTGGATGAGTCCGGAATTGTTCTCCGGTGAGACGAACGATGACAGTAACAGGTTCCTCGAATGCTGCGGAGAGGCACTTAACCGAGGAATAGATACCGATGACAGCAAGCTTGTTTTTGAAGCTGTCAGACTGTGTATGGATTGGGCGGGAGCTTTTTATGATTTCAGACACGGACCGCAAAAGGGAAACGAAACTGTTGTAAAAAAACTCTTTGACGACGGCACTATTGTTGAATTTATGCGGAAAAGCAGGGATTATATTTTATCCGGAAATATTGAGTCGCTTGAGTATTATACTTCCGGTTGGGCAATTGTATGGTACGTGCTTGATCCGGATAAAATGATAATTCTCGGCTCGCGAGAGGTCTGTGGGCTGAACAAAATTCTGATTGATTTTAAAAAAGAATATAACATTGAAAAGCTACCGAGAGAAATCAACTTCGGACAGTTGGTTTATCGGGACAATAAGAGGTTTATCGAGGGAATAAAATACGTTTACACTCCTAAGGGAAAGCTCAAGATGTATAAAAAAATACTGAAGATATTAAATACCGTGAAGGACCTTGGGGGATATGCTTGCTGCCATGAAATAGACAGGAAGTTGTTTATGATCGGCAGGTAGCAGCGTTTTTGTTCCGATCCGGTGAGATATCACGGGGGAGAAACATATGAAACAAAAAAAATCTATTTCAATTATTGTAATATCATTGATACCGATATGCTTGGCAATAAATGTTGTAGGCGGAAATCTGGCTTCTGCTTTGAAAATACCGCTCTATGTTGACAGCATCGGAACCATTCTTATCGGTATGCTGTGCGGACCTGCAATAGGTTGTCTTACGGGCGCCTTGACCGGTGTCGTGTCGGGAATATTTTCACCGATTATGTTTGCGTATATTCCCGTAACGGCAATTTACGGCTTGACTGCCGGCTTCTTGAGCAAGAAAAAAATGATGACCAGCATACCGAAACTCATTACCAGCGGAATTATTATTGCGCTGCTTGGCGTGGTATTGTCGTCTCCTATCACCGCACTGGTGTTCGGCGGAATAACCGAGACCGGGCAAGGAGTAATTATAACATTCCTTCGCGCAACCGGACTCGGAGTGCTCCCGGCAACATTGATTTCGTCGTTCTGTACTGAATTTTTGGACAAGCTGCTTTCGTGTGTCGTTTGCTACATCATCGTAAAGGGAATGTCAAACAGATATCTCAGCAAATTCCAATTAGGTCACATTTATCTTAAGGAGAAAAAAGAGAAAAATGACCTTTTTGATGATGACGATATCGCAGACGAAAATACGGATAAAAATACGGATAAAAATACGGACAGCGGAGAGCCGCAATAAGAAAAATACATTGACCGGGGTGGAGATTTATGGATAGACAGGCCATAGAAGAACAATTGAAAAGACAAGGCGGCACAATTAAAGAGCTTAGTCCGATTACAAAGTTTCTGTTTGTTATTTGTACGGCTGTTTTATCGATATTGTTCGGCGGACCCGTATATATTGCGGTGATCAGCGTGGTATACATAATACTGTCTCTTTTCGCTCACGTTTTTAAAGGATTTTTTAAATCGTATTTTAAGCTTTTTGTTTTCTTTGGACTTATGCTTATTTTGATAAGCTCATTGTTTCAAAATGCCGAAGCTGAAGTGCTTCTTTCAATCGGAAAAATCTCATTATATAAGGTCGGTTTTATACGAGGCTGCAGAATGTCTTCGGTAATTCTCTCCATTGCAGGAGGACTTTTGCTCTTTACCGAGACAACGCAGGTTCAGGACCTTATGGCGGTTCTCGGCAAAATGGGTCTGTCGTCCAATGTTGTTTATATGGTAGTTGCATCATTTCGCTCCATAAACGAATTATCGGACAAAATGGGGCAGATTCTTGAAGCTCAAAGCTCTCGAGGAATTGAAACGGAAGGCAATTTGTTTGTCAGATTAAAGGCGATTTTACCTATGCTTATTACATTGCTGCTCAGCTCTATGGTAAGCGCGGAGGAAAAAGCAATAGCTTTAGAGGCGAGATGCTTTAACTGCCATTGCAAACGCACGTCTTTAAGAGTAAACAACACAAGCAGGGCAGATGTTGTGACTATGATAGGAATAGCTTTTGTAACAGCTGCACTTATTGCCGTGAAATTCATTTTCATCAAATGATAAGGAGACAAGTATGGAAGCTGTTAAAATAAGTAATCTGTCATACAAATACCCATCTGCCGACGAATACTGCCTGAAGAACGTTTCTTTTTCCGTTTCGGAGGGAGAGGTATGTGCGATTGTCGGCCCGAACGGCTGCGGCAAAACAACGATTTGCAATATCATCCGCGGCCTTATTCCGTCTTTTCACGGCGGAGAGGTTGAAGGGTCGGTTGAAATATTCGGAAAAAGCACAAAAGAGATCAGCGAAGAAGAAAAGGCCAAAAGAATAGGCTTCGTTTTCCAAAACCCCTTTACTCAAAACAGCGGAATAAAAGAAACTGTTTTTGAAGAGATTGCCTTCGGTCTTGAAAATATGGGAGTTGACCGTGAAGAGATTATAACCAAAGTAATGGACATCATAAGCTTGCTCCAAATCGAAGCTTTTATGTTCAAGCATCCCTGTGAGCTGTCCGGCGGACAGAGACAGAGAGTCGCTTTGGCTTCCATCATTGTTCAGGACCCGGATATTATTGTTATAGACGAACCGACCTCTCAGCTCGACCCGAAGGGTACGGAGGATGTATTCGAAATAATCAAATATCTGAACAGGCAAAAGAAAACGATAGTTTTGGTTGAGCATAAGATGAATCTGATCGCCGAATATGCAGACCATATAGTATATCTCAATGACGGCTCGGTGCTGCTTGACGGATCTCCGGAGGACGTATTGTCAAGCGAACTCCTTTATGAAAAAAATCTTGATATGCCCTATGTTGCCGTTCTCGGATTTCAGGCAAGAAGCAGAGGACTTTTTATCGACAAAATCCCGACAACGGTGGATGAAGCTCTGAAAACATTTACCGAATGTGTGCAAAAATCCAAAGGAGGAAGTGACGGCTGTGGCTTATCTTGAATTGAGAGATGTTTATTTTGAATATCCAAGCGGGCATGTTGCCGTTGAAGGCGTAAGCATCTCTGCGGATTTAGGCGAAAAAATAGCGATTATAGGCGAAAACGGAGCCGGAAAAACAACAACCGCAAAGCTTATGAACGGTCTGCTTAAGCCCACAAAGGGTGAAGTGCTTATAAACGGTGTATCGACAAAAGGCAAAACGACCGCGACGATTGCGCGAAAAGTGGCTTACGTATTTCAAAACCCCGACGACCAAATTTTTAATCAGGAGGTACTGGCCGAAATTTCATACACGCCGAGATACTTTAAAGTGGATGAAGAAACGGTGAACAAGAGATTAAAAAAAGCGGTTAAATTGACGGGACTCAAGCCGTATATCAATGAAAATCCGTACAATCTTTCGTATTCATACAGAAAGTTTGTGACGATAGCCGCGGCAATAGCGGCTGACCCGGATGTATTTGTTTTTGATGAGCCGACCGCTTGTCAGGACAGACACGGCATAAGACTATTGTCCGGAATTATCAATGCACTGTCCTCCGAGGGAAAGCTTGTAATTACCATTACACATGATATGGAATTTGTTGCCGAAAACTTCGACAGAACCGTGTGTATGGCAGACAAGCATATACTTATGGACGATAAAACGAACAGAATCCTTACCGATGACTCGCTTATGGAGAAGGCCGCATTGAAAAAACCGAATGTGTCATATCTCGCATCCGAAATGGGATTTGAAGGTGTTATTACAAGTGAAGCTTTTCTTGCGGCTCTTACCGAAAATTCAAAGCGACTTTGAGCGGAGATGATGAAGTGCCGAAAGATTTGTCGGCGGCGACGCTTATGAATCGATTTTATTGCGATTGATTTTCGGAACAAGTCTTAAAAAAAGCACTGTCTTAATTTAATTCAGTTAATCAGCCCTTTGAGAAATAAATGTTTCTCAAAGGGCTTTTTTTGTGTGCTGTGTGAGATGACACTTAGTAAATTACTGTCGATTGACTTTGACCTACGATTTATATATAATTTATACTGAAAAATCTAATTGATAATCTCGTATGTGCATAAGCTTGCGTAGAATACAGAAGAGGCGGCGGATTTAATGTTAAGCTTATCACCTTGCCATGGCGGCTTGCGGGACCTATGTTTATTAAAGGAGTGCTTGTCAAGTGAAACACCCCCGAAACATTCGATTTAAAAGAGCTTTTAAAAATATTTTGATGCTTACGATAGCGGGAATGATAAACGCTTTCGGCATTACGATTTTTATGACCCCGGTTAAGCTGTACGACAGCGGAATTTCCGGAACGTCAATGCTGCTTGAGCAGATTACGCCGCCGAATTTGACTCTTTCTCTGTTTCTTTTAATCCTAAATGTGCCGCTTTTTTTGTTTGGACTTAAAAAGCAAGGCGCAGGCTTTACGTTTTATTCGATTTATGCGGTTGGCGTTTATTCGCTGTTTGCGTGGCTGATTACCGATGTGTTTCCCGTAGATGTGAGCATAGCATCGCCGCTCGCCGGAACCGATTTGTTGCTTTGTGCGCTGTTCGGCGGCGTCCTTTCCGGTATCGGAAGCGGTCTTGCTATCCGTTACGGAGGGGCAATGGACGGCATTGAGGTTATGGCGGTCATTTTTGCGAAGCGACTCGGAATTACCGTCGGCACATTCGTTATGATATATAATTTCCTTTTATATGTCATTTGCGGAATCGTGCTTAAAAGCTGGGTGCTTCCGCTTTATTCCATAGTTACGTATTCGGCGGCGTTGAAAACAGTTGATTTTATAGTCGAGGGCATAGACCGCTCAAAGTGTGCCGTCATTATAACCGAACGACCCGAAGAGATATGTGAGGTCTTGAGCGAGGCGTTTGGCAGCGGCCTTACAAGGCTCAATGCAAAGGGCGGATATTCAAACCGTGATAAGGCGATGATTTATTTCGTAGTTAACAGGTATCAGGTAGGTAAAATGAAGGACTACGTTCACGGCGTAGACCCGACGGCGTATATCATAATGAGTGAGGTTGCCGATATTTTCTCAAATAACATTGATAAAGGCTGATATTTAACAAATAAAAACGAAACGAGCTGTAAAGGTTTTAACCGTTACAGCTCGTTTTTACTTAATGAGTGTTTTTTACAGTATGTCTATATGCTCGCCGGCGAGTGCCTTATTCATACTGCGGACGGCGCAGAACTTACCGCACATTGAGCAGGTGTCGTCGTGCTCGGGGGAGCGGTCGTCACGTATTGCTTTAGCCGTTTCGGGGTCAATGGCACATTTCCATTGGGCTTCCCAATCAAGTGCACGTCTTGCGTCGCCCATTTTGTCGTCGATATCACGGGCTCCGCGGACGCCCTTGGCAATATCCGCCGCATGAGCCGCTATACGGCTTGCGATGATGCCCTGCTTAACGTCGTCGAGATTCGGGAGAGCGAGATGCTCGGCCGGAGTTACATAGCAGAGAAAAGCCGCGCCGCTCATTGCCGCCATGGCTCCGCCGATTGCTGCCGTTATGTGGTCATATCCGGGAGCTATATCGGTTACGAGCGGCCCGAGAACGTAGAAGGGAGCACCCATGCATATTGTCTGCTGAACCTTCATATTGGCAGCTATCTGGTCCATCGGAACGTGTCCGGGGCCCTCAACCATAACCTGAACGTCCTTTTCCCAAGCTCTTTTTGTTAATTCGCCGAGACGTACAAGCTCTTCGATTTGACATACGTCGGTCGCGTCGGCAAGACAGCCGGGGCGGCAGGCGTCGCCGAGAGAGATTGTAACATCATATTCGCGACATATATCAAGTATTTCATCATAGTATTCGTAAAACGGGTTTTCTTCACCTGTCATACACATCCATGCAAAAACGAGTGAGCCACCGCGCGAAACTATGTTCATTTTCCTTTTGTGCTTACGTATCTGGTCAATTGTTTTTCTTGTGATTCCGCAATGGAGCGTTACAAAGTCGACTCCGTCCTCTGCGTGAAGTCTTATGACGTCAATAAAGTCCTTTGCGGTCAGAGTGTCAAGGTCTCTCTGATAGTGAATTACGCTGTCGTAAACGGGCACCGTGCCTATCATAGCAGGACATTCGTGCGTAAGCTTCTGCCTGAACGGCTGTGTGTTGCCGTGGCTTGAGAGATCCATTATAGCTTCAGCACCCATATTAACTGCCGAGAGAACCTTTTGCATCTCAATGTCATAGTCCTTGCAATCTCTCGAAACGCCGAGATTTACATTTATTTTTGTGCGGAGCATTGAGCCGACGCCCTCGGGCGACAGGCACTTGTGACGCTTGTTGGCGGGTATTACGACCTTACCTGAGGCTACGAGGGGAAGCAGCTCATCTGTTGTCATGTGCTCTTTTTCGGCTACTGCCTTCAGCTCATCGGTAATAATGCCTTTTCTTGCGGCGTCCATCTGTGTTGCGTAAGCTTCTGTTTTCATTTTTGTTCTCCTTTGTATTAGGTTGATCGTCGAACGGCAGAGCCGCTCATCACTTTGACTTTATTATTCTCCGCTGCTTTTTGCGGCGTATTTGCCGGAAAGCATGAAAGCGTGATTCATAGGACCGTTTCCCTTGCCTAAATCGAGCATAAAGGCGAGTGCCTCCGAGATGTAATCCTTGGCAAGCTTTACGGAAGCTTTTAAATCGTATCCCTTGGCGAGGTTGGCGGCTATTGCGCTTGACAGCGTGCAGCCGGTGCCGTGGGTGTTGGGATTGGCAATGCGCTTTCCGTAGAACCAAAAGCTCTCGTTTTCGTTATAGAGAAGGTCGCTTGCGTCCTCAACGTTGTGTCCGCCCTTTAAAAGCACGGCGCAGCCGCATTCCGAATGAATTTTTGCTGCGGCCTTTTCCATATCGTCCTTGTCCTTAATTTCCATGCCGGATAGCACGGCGGCTTCGGGGATATTGGGTGTTACGAGTGTAGAAATCGGTAAAAGTTCCTTTTTCATCACGGCAACTGCCGGAGATTCCATGAGCCTTGAACCGGAGGTCGCAACCATAACCGGATCCACTATGATGTTTTGAGCATCGTAGAATTTCAGCCTTTCGGCTGTCACGCAAATTAACGCTGCCGTAGGAATCATACCCGTCTTAACTGCATCGGGTCGTATATCCGTGAATACCGCGTCAATCTGTTCCTTGAGAAATTCCGGAGATACCTCCGAGATGTCTGTTACGCCGGTGGTGTTCTGTGCCGTCAGCGCCGCAATGGCGCTCATGGCATAAACTCCGTTCATAGTCATCGTTTTCAGATCGGCCTGAATACCGGCGCCTCCGCTGCAATCACTGCCTGCGATTGATAATGCTGTTTTCATATTTGCCTCCGTTTTTTATAAGCTTAGCATTATTTTTATAGAGCGACAAAAGGTGGTGCCCCCGGTTTGCCGCTGTTTTGTTATTTTATCTTTTTTATATCATTTATAAAGTCGCTCGGGAAAAGAAAGTTGTTTAAGTAAATGTCCGATACGGCTTTCATCTTTTCGGGAGCTTTTTCACGGCTGTCATAGACCGCTGCCACATAAAAACCCGCTCCCTTTGCCGTCTTTGCGGCGTGATATGCGTCCTCAAAGACGAGAGTTTCGTCTTTTTTTGTGCCGAGATACGACAGTGCCTCACAATATATGTAAGGGTCGTTTTTGTCGTGCCCGACTTCTCCGCAAGTGAATATTTTTTCGAAAAATCCAAAAAGGCCGCATCTTTTAAGCGCGCCCTCTGTGAGCTTTCGTTCCGCGGCTGTCGTAATGCACATACGCACGTTAATTTCGCGAAGAGCGGTTAGAAATTCTCGTACGCCGTTCTTCGGCTGTGCTTCGCAGAGATAGAAGTCGCCCACCGTTTTGTTTACGCCGTCGACTATTTCGTTTACAGATAAGGGTAAATCATAATTTTTCTTGAGATATTCTGCTGCCCCCGAAAGGCTCTTGGGCTTAAGCACTTCACAGAGGTTTTCTCTCGGGACTTTGCCGCATTGCTTTAAATAATCTTCTCCTGCGGTGTCCCATACCGACATTGTATCAAAAAGAGTGCCGTCAAAATCAAATACGGCTCCGCTTAGTTTCATTTTGACTTCACCGTTTTCTCCGTCAGATTGCGAAGCGCGCGACACGTATTTTCAATATCGTCTGCCGCAAATATCGCGCTGACAAGAGCAACACCGTCAATTCCCGTGTGAGACAGTTCCTTTAAGTTTTTGCCGTTGATTCCGCCGATTGCAACAACGGGAATGTCTACGGCTTCGCAGATGCTTCTGAGCGTTTCCTTTTTCATTGCGCCTGCATTTTGCTTTGTCGAGGATCCGAAAACCGCGCCCGCTCCCAAATAGTCGGCTCCGTTTTTAACGGCTTCAACGGCTTCTTCAACGGTATGTGCGGAAACTCCTATTATCATATCGTCGCCGACTCTTTCGCGAACACAGGAGGCCTTCATATCGTCTTGGCCTACGTGAATTCCCTCGGCGTGACATTTGACGGCAATGTCTACATTGTCGTTGACGATAAACGGTACACCGTAGTGCTTGCATATCTCATGTATTTTAACCGCTTCCTCAAGAAATTCCGCATCGGAAAGCTCTTTTTCACGGAGCTGAACGCAGGTGCAGCCGCCCTTTAATGCCGCTTCTACCTGTTCGCAAAGCGTCTGTTTGCCGACCCAAGCACGGTCGGTTACGGCGTAGAGAAGCATATTTTTTTTATCGCATTTCATATTTTGCACCTTCTTTCAATCCTTGCGGTGTCATATTGCAGACAGCGTCGATTATGTAATTTCTGTATGAAGCGTTGCCGTCAAGAGGGGAGAGCCTGCCAAATGCCGTTTCGCCCGCGAGCCCCATGGCTGAGACGGCCGCCGCCGCCGCTGTCAGTATGTCGTTTTGATTTGCCGCGATGAATGCGGCGGTGAGCGATGACAGCTGGCAGCCCGTGCCCGTGACAAGTGACATCATATCGTTACCGTTCCTTATTACAAAAGCTCTGTCCTTATCGGCTACGATGTCTGTTTTTCCGGTAATTGCAATTACCGAGCCGGTCTTTTCCGAAAAGCTCTTTGCGAATGCTACCGCTTTATCGAGAGTTTCCTCGGTAAAGCGGTCGGCAATATCTGCGTCAACGCCTTTTGCGGAGCCTGTTCCGAGTGCCAATGTCTTGATTTCCGAGATGTTGCCGCGAATTACCGAAAAGTGTATGTTGTTAAGAAGCTTAAATGCCGTGTCTGTTCTGAATTGCGATACCCCGACGCCAACCGGGTCTAAAACTACGGGATGGCAAAGCTCGTTGGCTTTTTTGCCTGCCGCAAGCATTGAGGGAATCGTGCGAGAACTAAGCGTGCCGATGTTTATGCAGAGCCCGTCGCACGCGGATGTGATTTCCGCCGCCTCTCTTTCGTCATCCGCCATTATTGGTGACGCACCGCATGCCAAGAGTATATTTGCACAGTCGTTAACCGTAACGAAATTTGTTATACTGTGAATCAGCGGTCTTTTTTTTCTGACGTTTTGCAGCATTTCTCCGAACATTTTTTCACGGCCTTTCGGTTCATAATATAAGTGCGATTTTTTTGTACCGTAAGGTACGACTTTACATAAAGCTTTATTTCAATCCGTTTTGCATTTTGGAAAGAACGCCGCATTTTTTAAGCGTGAAAACAATAATTCCCGAAATAATCGAGCCGACTGCGGTTGAGATGAAGAACGGGATTATATATGCGTAAAAAGCAACCTCCGAGGCACTTTTGCCCATGAGTAATACGGCTACGGGATATGCACAAAGGCCGCCGAGCAGAGAGGTTCCGCCGACCTCGCCCACGAGAGTAAGCGGAATATTTTTACTCTTTTTGTAGATGAGACCGCATATGAGGGCACCGAACATGCTGCCGGGAAAAGCCATAAGGCTGCCGAGACCGAGCAGATTTCTGATGAGAGATGCCGCAAAGGCGACGCCGAGACCGTACCACGGTCCGAGAAGCACGGCGCAGAGAATGTTTACCATATGCTGTATCGGCGCACACTTACTGCCGAATACCGGGAAAGAGAATAAACTGCCGACAACGGCTACCGCACAAAACATACCTGCAAGGGCAAGCTTTTTAACCTGATTTTTTTTCATTTTAATTGCTCCTTAGAAAGTTTTATATCGGTCGAGGCTTTTTGGCCTCCTCTCACGCCGGAACACGGCTTCCCATCGCAGCAGTGTTGTCATCATACGGTGCAACATTGAAATTACAAAACTCAGGGCGCTCCCCCTGCTTTTTGCCGCGTCGTTTTCCCCGCGGGGCATTTTCACATCCTTTTTTGTGCACAGTCCGACTTTTATTTTTGACAAAATAAAAAACGGAGCTTTTCACTCAAAATGCGAAGCTCCGTTTAACAAGTCTTTTTCGGGTGACTTCCTACGGCGGCATTATCCGCATCAGGTGAAAAAGGGTCGAAGTTGATTACTTCCTCTCAGCCTGCAAAAACAAGCTCCCCTGTACTTTAAATTATAGGTTGAATACCTTTTGTTATTATATACCGATAAGCCTTGGTTTGCAATAGCAAATTGTTGTATTACAATATGAAACGATTGTATGATGCTTGCTGAAAGTGCTTGACTACGGCATTTAATAAAGATATAATTTTATTACTACCTATCAAATGCTTTCTCGGAGGGAACAATGAAGAATACATATCAAAAAATCTTGGCAATAATACTGCTTCTTTCGGTACTTCTCGGGGCATTTTCAACGGCATCGTTTGCCTCCGAAAAGGATTCACTGAAAAAAGAAGGCAATACGTGGTATTATATGCAGGACGGCGAAAAGGACAGCTCATATACGGGGCTTGTCAAATACTATGACACATGGTATTACGTAAAGGACGGCGTTCTCGACTGGAGCTATACCGGTCTTACCAAGTATTACGGCACGTGGTATTATGTGCAAAACGGCATACTTAATTGGGATTATACAGGTCTTACCAAGTATTACGGTACGT
>UMKO01026268.1_pt1 | contig 21219 bp, 9 predicted proteins | sample 1966311 | NCBI WGS metagenome assembly UMKO01 (sample SAMEA4836178, study PRJEB28245) | human gut metagenome | biome: gut microbiome; material: fecal sample | place: Denmark | collected 2008
TGATGAATTTCTGAGCAGCCGGAAAATCATCTTTGCCAACGGTGCTTTCTTTACGCCGGACGGCAGAGTGACCGATGATCTGCCGCTTCGTGGCGAGATCTACGAAGAACTGAAATGCTGCGCCGTGAACAACATCCCCCGCAAAATCACCAACATTCTGGAAGTGATGAAGCTGGCGGCTCATGTGGAGGACTTTGCACCGGAGGCAGATCGAATTCATCTGTCAAACGGCACTTTGAAGCTGGATGGCAGCTTCACTGAGGGTAGGCCGAATATCGTGCGGAGCAGACTGCCGGTGGCATACTGTCCTGACGCACCAACTCCTGCCCTCTGGCTTTCTTTTCTGGATGGGCTTTTGTATGCGGAGGACATCCCCACCTTGCAGGAGTTTATTGGTTATTGTCTGATTCCCAGCAACAAAGGGCAGCGCATGATGGTGATGAAGGGAAACGGCGGCGAAGGAAAATCGCAGATCGGCGCTGTGCTGGGTGCGCTTCTCGGCAGCAACATGAAGGACGGCAGTATTGGCAAAATTTCCGAAAACCGTTTTGCCCGCGCCGACCTGGAACACATTCTGCTGTGTGTGGATGACGATATGCGGATGGAAGCGCTGCGGCAGACCAACTACGTCAAGTCCATCGTGACCGCTCAAGGCAAAATGGATTTGGAGCGCAAGGGCAAGCAGAGCTATCAGGGCTGGATGTTTGCCCGTTTGTTGGCATTCTCCAATGGCGATCTGCAAGCGCTTTACGACCGGAGTGACGGATTTTACCGCAGACAGCTTGTGCTGACCACCAAGGAAAAGTCTGCCGGACGGGTGGATGACCCAGACCTTGCCGAAAAGATGAAAGCAGAGACCGATGGTATTTTCCTTTGGGCATTTGAGGGCTTGCAGAGGCTTGTAGCCAACAACTTCAAGTTCACGGAAAGCCAGCGCACGCGGGATAACCGTGAGGCGGTCAAGCGGGATAACAACAATGTCTTTGATTTTCTAGAATCTGAGGGCTATATCCGGCTGAAAGCAGACTGTACCATCAGCTCTAAAGATTTGTACGAGATTTACCGGATGTGGTGTGAGGAAAACAACCTAACGCCGCTGAAACGCCGCAGCTTCAGCGACAGTGTGATTGCGAACCAAAGCAAGTACAATCTGGAATATTGCAACAAGATCACCAACGCCGCCGGTCGGCGGGTATGGGGCTTCTTCGGAATAGAAGCGGTTGCCAGACCCAATATAAACGGGTTTTCCGATGTTTCAGAGCGTACGTACGTACCGGAAGGATGGCGGGATTGATTTTGCTCGCCGCGCCGTGTACGTATGTACGCAGCGTTTTGCCCCAAATACCGCTATATAGAAGAATGCTGACCGGCAGCGCCTATATTGGGGGGCGTGAATCAAGACAAGTGAAATCCGCAAATGATTTGACCGATGGCAGAAATGGTTTTACGAAACTGCGCTTCTCGGAACAGGAAAGCAGATGCACGGAAGCATTTGAAAACACACGGTTTGAAACTAAATCATGCGGAATAGGAAAAACGGTAGCTGCCACCTGTGGACAGGACATCACACCAGCAATTCTGAACGGATTTGATGACAACAGAAATTTTTACGATACAGCGAAGCGGATACGTCGGAAGGCGTACCTGCTTCGCTGTTTCATGATCTGAATTTTGGAGGGAATTTGAATATGAATGTACGCAACGAAATCAAGGCGCAGATCGTCCGCACCGGATTTACCATGCAAGAGGTTGTTGACCTGCTGCATGACGAATATGGCTGGTCTGACAGTGTTTCCAACCTGTCTGCCAAACTGCAAAGGGAGAGCATCCGCTACAAGGAGGTCGTGGAACTGGCTGATGCGCTGGGGTATGACCTCATATGGCAGAAACGGAGGGAGAGATAAATGAGCAAGCCGCAGTTTGCCATTCTTCGCTTTGCTAAATACAAAGGACCGGAGATTTCCAATATTGAGTCGCACAATGAGCGCACAAAAGAGAATTACGTCAGCAACCCTGACATTGACAAGAGCCGCAGCCACTTGAATTTTCACCTGATTACGCCGGAGCGCAAATACCGGGCAGAAGCAGAGCGACAGATCAAGGACGCTGGCTGCCGTACACGCTCGGACAGCGTGCGCGTGGTGGAGGCACTTGTAACCGCAACGCCAGAGTTCTTCAAGGGAAAGAAGAAAAACGAGATCAAAGCCTATTTTCAGGAGGCGTTGGACTTCATCAAGCAAAACCAGAATCCAGAAACAATTATATCCGCTGTGGTGCATATGGACGAGAAAACGCCCCATATGCACCTTTCTTTTGTCCCGCTGACGGAGGACGGACGGCTCAGCGCCAAGGAAATCGTCGGCAACAAGAGGAAACTGACGCAGTGGCAGGACAGGTTTTGGGAGCATATGGTCAAGAAATATCCTGATTTGGAGCGCGGTGAGAGTGCCAGCAAGACCGGACGCAGCCATATTCCACCGAGAGTATTCAAGGAAGTGGTTCATCTGAGCAGAATGAAGGAACAGATTATGACGCTCATGGCAGACACCAATCTTCTTAACAAGAAATCGAAGATGGAAGAATTGGGAGCATTGCTGGATAAATATGTTCCAGCGTCGGAAGCCATGCGCACAAAGCTGAAAAAGTACGATAAAGCTTACAGGGAGCTTTCCGATGAAAACACTGCGTTGGAAGCAGAACTGAAAACAACTCAAAACGCTGGCAGAGAGAAAATCGCCAACAAGCTGAAATACGGCAAAATGGAGCAGGAACTCTCTGAACTTCATGCACTAATGGACAATATTCCGCCGGAAATCATAGCTGCTTATAGGCGGCACACGGTAGGATTGCAGAATGAACGTTGAGGGATGCCTATGAATAATGAACTGATGAGGGATGAAAACTTCATTCGTTGTTCTACGATGGTTGCTGAACTACTGATGAAGTACAAAAGTAAGGAAATGGAACTGGGCGGGGAGTCAAAAGAGGACTCCCCGCCCTCTTTTTTTGCTTTTCTGGACTTGAAAATCATCTTGTCATCTTATATAATAGAGAAAAAGAAGATGATTCCTACTGACAAAAACACAGAAGATGATTTTAGCATATTGTCGGCAGTCATGGAAGGAGATGCCATATGGAAAACGGCTACATATATACTCGTGTTTCAACGCTTATTCAGGTCGATGGTTTTTCTCTGGATGCTCAGGAAGAAGAAATAAGGGCGTTTGCCAAAATGCACGGAATCAATATCATCGGCAAGTATTCAGACGAAGGTAAATCGGGAAAGAATGCCGAACACCGCCCTGCTTTCAATCAGATGATGGAGGATATCCGAAGCAAGAAGGACAATATTAAATACATTCTTGTGTTCAAATTGTCGAGATTTGCAAGAAACACAAGCGATACGGCAAAATATCTTCAGGAATTGGCAAGCTATGGCATTGGGCTACTGGGCGTGAAAGATGGCATTGATACGTCAACGGCAACAGGCAAAATGATTGCCAACATCATGGGTGCGGTCGCAGAAGTGGAGTTGGAGAATATTCACGAGCAAACACTTGCCGGGAGGCAGCAAAAGGCAAGAAGCGGGCTATGGAATGGTGCACAGGCTCCCTTTGGATACGCTCTTGAGAATAAATTCTTAGTGGTATGTCCGGAAGAAGCGGAAATTGTGAAGGAGATATTCCACCTCTATGTCGAGGAAGGACAGACAATCCGGTATATCACGAAAAAGCTGAATGACGAGGGTGTGAAACGGGAACAACGCGGAAATACCCGGTTTTCCGTTTTTACCGAAAGAACGGTGCGGTCAATCTTGAAAAATCCTGTTTATGCCGGTAAAATAGCCTATGGTCGCCGCCACACAGTCAAGGTTGAGGGTACAAATAATGAAACAAAAGTGGTAAAGCAGGATGATGAGAGCAAAATCATTCTTGTTGAGGGCGTCCATGAGTCGATTGTTACACCGGAAATGTTTGCCAAAGCCGAAATAAGGTTGGGTGAGAATGTCCGTCACCGGAAAACGAGGAGTGACAGCACTACGGTTTATCCATTGACGGGTCTGATTCGGTGTCCGGACTGCGGTAAGAATATATTCGGATATACAGCACCTCCAAGACCAAGGAAGAATGGGAAGGAAGGATTCTATCCCCGGTATATCTCCTATCGCTGTATATCAGGGCGAGATCGGAATGGAATTTCCTGTTCCCTTGCGAACAAGTATTACAGCGGCACAAAGTTGGAGAAGGAAGTCCGTGATGTTGTTGCATCCATGGTTTCAATCCCTGAGTTTATTGAACTGGTGTCCAAGAAGGTTGACTGTGCAACAGACCTGAGTATTTTGAAAAAGAAACGAGAATCCATCAAAGCGGAATACACAAAATACTATAATAACCTTATGGTGAACGAAAAGAGACTTGCGGAGCTGGACACGAGTGACAGGCATTATGACAGACGGGTGGATAGCCTGAATCGTGTTATGGATGATCTGTATGAGAAGATCGATGATTCCCAAAGCAGGCTGGATGAACTTGATAATGAGATTGCCATGGCAGAGAAATCCACATTGACAAAGCAATCTGTTTTTGAAATGTTGGAAGGATTCAGCAAGTATTACGACGTCATGACTCCGGAAGATAGGAAAGCTCTTTTACAGGCTATGATATCCTACATTGAGCTTTACGGAGAAAAGCGTGCGGATGGTCATTTTGTGAAAGCAATTCACTTTACGTTCCCTGTGACTTACGATGGAGAAAGTGGTGCATTGTTTGTCAGAACTAATGAACAGCAAGTTGAGACGGTATGCTTATTGTCCAACTTCAAAGCAAGGACCATATCGAGATTGAAGTGAAGATGGACGAGCTGGATTTGACTGCCGCGGAGAAAAAGGCAACCTACGAGGAAATCAAAGCGTATGTTCTGGAACATAATGGATTGAAGGTCAGCTACCTCTATATCGCACAGGTGAAGCAGAAATGTGGCATTATTGAGCGTGAGAATTACAACAAGCCGAAGTCTGAGGAGGCAAAGCAGCCACACTGTCCGCCAGACAAGGAAACTGCGATTGTCGAGGCGCTCAAATTCTATGAGCTGATTGCTCCTTAGCGTGTGTTTCTAAAATGAGACCGGTGCAATTTTGGCATCTTTTCTTGCACTTCTCGATTTACCGCCAGTAAACCTTCGGTTTTCATCCTTGAATTGCAAGAAAATCTGCTTGAAACTGCACCGGTCTCATTTTAGAAACGCACTATAGTTCTGCGAAATCCAACGGCACATATCAACATGGATGTGGATGTGGACGAAATGGTGCAAAAAAGGCTCTTCACGGAATCTTGTTGGTTGCCCCAAGATTCCGCGAAGAACCAAGTGATGTGCGAATTACTCCGTAATGTAGGTGTACCGCATGTTGTAGCTCTTTGCGTACTGCTCAGCGGCGGAGTCCGGCAGGACTTCCAGGACAAGGTTCGGACAGTTATCGAAAGACGGGTAGCCAAAACTTGTTAGATTGCGAAGATTGCCCAGCAATGCAAGCGACTCGCATCCGGAGAAGGCAGATTGATTGACGCTTTCCAAACTGCCCAGATTCGGAATTGAGGTCAACTTTTTGCATTGGTTGAACCCGTATGATCCGATAATGGTTACGTTGCTCAAATCGCCGATGCTTACCAAAGAGGTGCAGCCATCAAACGCCGCATATGGAATCTCCTTCAGGCTGCTTAAATCACCGACGGTTTCCAGCGCAGTGCATCCCATGAAACACTTCTGCTCCATTGACTCCAATTTGGGCATATCGCTGATTGATTTCAGCGAGATACAGCCTGTATAATGGCTGCCGTACCCAAATACGCCCTCGCCAAGGCTCACCAGATTATCTAAGTGTTCAAGACGTTCCAAACTGGAGCAGCCAGCAAAAGCAAAATGTTCGATGGCTGTAACACTGCTTAAATCGCCCAGGCTGACAAGCAATGTGCAGTTGAAAAATGCATTATCCCCAATGGCGGTTAATTTGTCAGACCAGTCAACGCTGACCAACGATGCACAGTGTGCAAAGGCTCCGGATTCCAAGCGCGTCAAGCTGTACAAATCGTCAACATGCTCCAGTGCACTGCAGCCGTTAAAAGCACCTTGCCCGATAGTTTTCAAGTTGCGCAGGGAACCGATACTCTTCAGTGCAGTACAGCCCATAAATGCATTCTGACCGATGCTGGTGATCTTGTCGAGTTCATCAACATGTTCCAAGGCGCTGCAATTCACAAAACCGTTAGAATCAATGGATTCGACATTACTCATGTTGCCGACACGCACAAGCGAAGAGCAGCCTTCAAATGCGTAAGAACCAATCGAAGTTACGCTGCTCAGGTTGCCTACGCTCTCTAATGCGGTGCAGAAGCCAAAGGTGGAATATCCGATGGATGTGACTTTGCTTAAATCGCCAATGGTTTTCAGCGCTTTGCAGCTATTGAAGGCACAAGTGCCGAGCGTTGTGACATTGGTCAGATTCCCGACGCTGGTTAAAGTGGTGCAGTCAGCGAATGCGCTGCTGCCGATGCTATTCAGCCGGGGCAGTTCAGGAAGGCTGGTCAATGCTTCGCAATTAGAAAACGCATATTCGCCGATGGTGCGGACGTTGGACATGTCCCCGATACTCGCCAGCTTGCTGCAGCCATAGAATGCATCTTTCCCAATGCTGGTAGCGCTGCTTAAATCGCCGACCGAAAGAAGCTCCTTCAGACAGTAGAACAGCTTGTCAGGAACAGCCTTCAAGCTGCTTAAATCGCCAACTGTGGTTAGCGCAGTGCAGCCATCAAAAACTTTCTCGCTGATGCTTGTCACACTGCTTAAATCACCAACGGTTTTCAGCGATTTGCAATTGCGGAATGTCTCTCGATTCAAGACGGTCAGCTTTTCCAAGCCGCTAATGCTGGTCAGTGATTCACAGCCGTAGAAAGCGCCATACGCGATGCGTGTAACATTGCCGAGTTCCCCGATGCTTTGCAGGGAAGTACACTGCTTGAACGCATTTGCGCCGATGAAAGTAACGCTGCTGAGACTGCCGACGGTTTTCAGCGAAGTGCACTGATAGAAGGCGTTTTCGCCGATGGAAGTAACGCTGCTGAGATCTCCGATGCTTTCCAGTGACGCACAGGCATAGTCTTTTGACATGCCTTCGTCCGGAATCCAACGGCTGGAAACCCCAAAGGCAGAGTCGCCGATGCTTTCCAAATGGGGCATATCACCAACCCGAACCAAGGAGGTGCAGCCTACAAAAGCACTATCGCCAATACTTGTTACATTGCTCAAATGCTCCATGGATGTGAGCGATTCGCAATCTCTGAAAGCGTAAGCACCAATAGTGGTTACATTATCGGTGATATCAAGTGTTTCCAACGCATAGCAGCTGGAGAATGCGTATGCGCCAATGCTCGTCACATTCCCCAAACCTTCTACGCTTTGCAGATTGGTACAGCTGGCAAATGCGCTATCCGGAATGGCAGAAATGTTCGTTAGACCGCTAATGGTGGTCATGGCGCAGGACTCGAAAGCACCGCTGCCGATGCTTGTTACGTTGCTTAAACCCTCAATGTTTACAAGTGAGTTACAACCTGAAAATGCTTCCACTCCAATGCGGACGTCATTTCCTCCGATTTTAACCGTATTCAATGATTTACAGCTGTAGAAAGCCCCTGCACCGATCTTTTCAATATTGCCTAAGCTGCCGATTTCTTCGAGCGAAGTACAATACAAAAAAGCCGATTCGCCGATTGTAATGACGTGCTGCAAACTTCCGATTTCTGCCAAGGACTCGCAGTAGTAAAAGGCTAAATCACCGATTTGCTCGACATTAGAAATGTCACCAATACGCTTCAGTGAATCGCAGTAATAATACCGTTCCGTACCATCGTCCCAACTGTTTGCAAAAGCAGAGTTGCCAATACTTTTCAGATGGGGCATATCACCGAGCTGCGTCAGTGATTTGCAGCCTGCAAAAGCAGATTCGCCAATGCTCGACAAAGAAGTCAAATCTCCAACATCTTGCAGTGATGTGCAGTTGTAGAACGTGAAGTCACTGAGATTCGTTACATTCTCCAGCCCATCCACCTTCACCAGCGCCGTGCATCCATCGAATGCGTGCGCGCCAATCTCTGTCACGCTGCTGGGAATCGTAATCTCTTTCAGGCTCGTGCAGCCCGAGAAGGCGTAATCCCCGATGGCAGTTACAGAATCAGGAATTTTCACGCTGACAAGGCTCGTGCTGTTTGCAAACGCATATTCATCAATGCGTTTTACGTTTGCGGAAATTTCGTAAGTCGCGACATTTCCGCCGCTTGGAGCGTCCGCGCTGTCCGCCAGTGCGGGTAGGACCAGACAGCTTCCGATCAGCAGACTGGTCAGCGTAATCGTCAAAAGTTTCTTGGATTTCATGCGTATCAACCCCTTTCTCGATTTCCAGCATACAGCAATTTCAAGAAAAAGTCAATAGAAGAATCAAGAAAATTAAGGAAAAATACAGAAGCTAAATCGAATGCTATGCCATCCACCGTCAAATCAATAAGGTGCTAATACTATATTCAGAAAAAATTGTCAAGAAACGATTACCAATCATGTTGACAAGCTGGGAAAACCTGCGTATAATAAATATGGAAAACTGGCAGTTTGCAACAGGGAAAAAGCGGATGGAGGAGAATTGCACATGAAACGTTGGAAGGTCACATTCGGACTGTTCTTGCTTCTTTTTGCGCTGGCAACGACAGTTGCTTGCGCGGAGACAAAGGAAGCGAAAATGGATTGGAACGATCGGACTGTCATTTTTGCCCAGCCGGGGGAAACAATCCACTTTACCTACGATGTTCCAGAAAATTACGTTGTGACAAAAGAGGAATGGCTGTGGTATTTCTGCTATACGGATGGTCGTACCGCTACTTTCTATGATGGCGAATATGGTGAGAGTCGCAAGGAAAGCTATACCTATGAGCCAACAGGAATCCATGTCGAATGGGATGGTAAAGGCAGCATTTCACTTTCTGCCAATGAAATGGTGCGTATTCAATTACGATTAAATGGATATGATTATCTGTTTGCATATGTACTTGTTGCTGACCCGGCAGAGTACTATACCTATGAGATTCAGAATGGGGAAGCGACGATTACAGGATATAATAAAGAACTTCTGCGCCGCAAAGTGCTGATTCCAGAAGAAATTGAAGGGTGTCCGGTTACGACGATCGGCGACCGCGCGTTTTATGACATGCCGTCGGGTATCGGCAAGGAATTTTACATTCCGGACAATGTAACTACCTTTGGCAAGGAAGCATTTGCAGCCAGTGCCTATTTGGACTCGGTTAGGATGCCGCAGAAGCTGACGAAAATGGGCGAGGGCGTATTTGCGGCATGTTTGCAAATGCACTCCTTGGAAATTCCTGATTCGTTGACAGAGATTCCGGACTATGCTTTTACAAACTGCTGGGGCTATGGAGAGGTGAATAAATACAGTGCTGAGCAGTCTATTGGTAGAGTTGAGCAGTGTGTTGGTAAAAATGTGACAAAAATCGGAAAATATGCGTTTGCTGGATGCTGGAATATGGGGAAGGCGTGGGGCGATGGTCGTCTGCCTGAAAAGCTCGAATCCATCGGGGAAGGCGCATTCCAGTATTGTTATAAAATAAAATCATTGGAAATTCCGGCTGGTGTGACGGTCATTCCTGACCGCACATTTCAGGGCTGCGAAAGACTGGAATCCATTCAGATTGATGGCGATATTACGATGATTGGTGCGGAAGCCTTTGACGGCTGTGTTGCGCTGACTTCGATGCCGCTGTCGAAGTCGCTGAACCTGATTGGCGCGGATGCATTCCGTGACTGCACGGCGCTGACGGCTTTCCAGCTGGCAGAGGGAAACACGCATTTTCAGGTGCAGCAAGGTGCACTGATGACGGCAGATGCCACGCGGCTGCTGACTTATGCTGCCAGCGCACCGCAGCAAAGCTTTGTCATGCCGGAAACGCTGACACAGATTGATGATGGCGCACTCAAAAACCTGCGCTATCTGGAAACGCTGACTTTCTCGCCGATTTTCAGCGATTATCAGGTAGGCATGTTTGAAAATGCAACGGGCTTGAAGACGGTGAATTTCGGTGAAGGTACGCTGACGGCGATTCCTGACCGATTCTTCAAGGGCTGCACGTCGCTTGTTTCGCCCAATGCGTTCACGGGCGTGACGTCTGTTGGCGAATCGGCATTTGAAGGCTGCACGGCGGTGCAATCGCTGTCGTTTGATGATTCGCTGTCGAACATCGGCACAAAGGCGTTCCAGAACTGCACGGCACTGGAAAGTGTGCATATTCCGGACAGCGTAACGAGCCTGAGTGCAGCGGCGTTCCGGAATGACGTTTCCTTGACGGAATTCCAGATGCCGGAGCGCCTCCATACCGTCTCTGCGTCGGCGTTCAGCGGCTGCACGTCGCTGAAAACGGTGACATGGAGCAAGTATCTGCAAACCATAGAAGCAAATGCGTTTGAAAATACGGCCCTGACGGAAATCATCTTCCCGGAGAGCCTGACCAGAATCGGCGCGTATGCGTTTGCGGGCATTGGCACGCTGGAAAGCATCGTCCTGCCGGAAAATTTGAACACGATTGGTTCGTCTGCTTTTTCTGGCACTGGGATTCAGATGCTGAAGCTGCCCAAGAGCGTCACGACGCTGGGCAACGGCGCATGGATGAACTGTGCCGCCCTGCGGGAAGTTCAGTGGGACGCCGCGTTGACGAAAATCCCGGCGAGCACGTTTGAACACTGCACTGCGCTGACCCAAATCGAGCTGCCGGACGGCATTGTGGAAATTGGCGCAAGGGCATTCAGCGGCAATGAAAGCCTAACCAATGTGACTTTGCCGCGCACGGTGCGGCGCATTGAAAGTGCCGCTTTTGAGGGATGCAGTGCGCTGACGGACATCCTGCTCTGGCCGGACGTGGAGGAAATCGCGGCGGATGCTTTTGCGAACTGCGAGAATCTGACCATCCGCGGCTGGAAGGGGTCTGCCGCTGAAAAAGCAGCCACGTCACAGGGCGTGAATTTTGCCGCGGCGGATCAGGAGATTTCCTACACGCTCAATGCCGCGCAGGATGGCTATCTTGTCAGCAGCTGCGATGAAAACGCGGTACTGCTGGTGCTTCCGGCTGTGCATAACGGGCTGCCTGTGGTCGGTACTGCGGAAAACGCCTTTGCAAACTGCAAGTACCTGCAAGAAGTGCGCGTGGAAGCGGAAAGTGTGTATTTGCAGGTTTGTGACGGCATCCTGATGGACGCGACAGGTAAAACGCTGCTGCTCTATCCGGCGCGGCGCGCAGGGACAGATTTCGTGATTGACGAAAACGTGACCACCATTGCGGACTATGCGTTTGCCTACTGCCAAAATCTGCGCAGCATCACCATTGGCACGCAGGTGGAGACAATCGGCGACCATGCGTTTGAAGCAGTGAATGATGCCCTGTGCCTTGTGGTGCAGGATGGCAGCCCGGCGCAGCTGTGGGCGAGCGCACACGGGGTGCGCTATGCCAGTGAAAGCACATCGTTTACCTATCGCCTTGAAGGGGACAAAGCGTATATTACAGGCTACACGGGCACGCTGCCGGAGACGGTTGTTCCGGCAGTGATTGACGGATACCCTGTCTATGCGATTGAAAACCTCCGCAGCCCGATTCTGACGCACGTTGTTGTCAGCGAAGGAATTGTGGAAATTGGGGAATCTGCGTTTCAAAGCAACTATACTGGTAATCTGTTGAGTGTGAGTTTGCCGCAGAGCGTAAAGAAAATTTCAGATTTTGCTTTCGCTGGACAGCAGTATTTACAGGAAATCACATTTGATGGTGTGGAGAAAATTGGTCGAGGCGCTTTTAGCAGCTGTACAAAACTGACACAAATTACATTGCCGGATACGCTGACAACAATTGAATGGAAAGCATTTGAATACTCTGGTCTAACGTCACTGACGATACCGGTCAATGTCTCGTTTATTAGGGACACGTCCTTTATTGAAAACTGTTCGTCACTGACAACGCTTCGTGTGGCGGAAGGAAATCCTTACTACGAGATGGAAGATGGCATCCTATACCAAACCGCTTCCAAGTCTGTGTTTTATACAATGCCTAATATTGAAGGCGTAATCACAGTACGAGATGGAACAGAACGTATTGGCAATGATGCTTTCAGCGGAAGAAATATCACGGGCATACAGCTTCCGGATACGTTGATAGAGATTGGCGAGAAGGCGTTTGCGGACTGTGAAAAATTAACAGCAATTGAACTTCCTGAAGAACTGCAAACAATCAAATGGTATGCATTTGGTGGATGCACTAATTTGGAAAAAGTAACGCTGCCAGAAGGATTAACAACCTTAGGATCGGCTGCATTTGCACACTGCACGTCACTGACTGAAATGACGATTCCTAATGGCGTTACTGAACTTTCTGCGACTTTCGTGGATTGCGTTTCGCTGTCGAAACTTACGTTGCCTGATGACTTAAAGACAATGAAGAATGGCGTTATCGAGGGTTGTAATTCCTTGGAGACGCTGAACTTGCCTGCAACACTGCAAAGTATTAGTGGCACTTGGCCCGGTCATTTAAAAACTATTACAACTGCGCCTGCTTCTGTGCGTTATATGTCGGAAGATGGTATTTTGTATGACAAACAGGAAAATGGCATCTTATTCGTCAACGCCTCCATTACAGGTCATGTTACAGTTCGTGAAGGTATTGCAACGATTGGTGAAACAGCGTTTAGCGGTAGAAAAGGATTGACAAGCATAACGTTGCCAGAAAGCTGCATTAGTATTGGCGATGCTGCATTTAAGGACTGCACAGCGCTCAGCAGCGTTGAGTTTCCTGATAAGCTGGAAAGCATCGGCAAGGAAGCGTTCTGCAATACAGGATTGCAGTCAATAGAGTTTACTCAGCAAAAGCTGCAAATTGCATCTCGCACATTTGCTGATTGCGAAGCGCTTACAAATGTGGTACTGCCTGATGGAGTAGAACGTATTGAAGAGGAAACGTTTAAGAATTGCAGTGCATTGGTCAAAGTTGAATTGCCGGAAAGTTGCACGTCTATTGAAAAATCTGCTTTTGCAAACTGTACAGCACTGAACGATATAGAATTCCCGGAAAAATTGGAGTCAATCGGCTACCACGCATTCCGTAATTCCGGCATTACGTCGCTGAAACTTTCGCAGCCGGGGATTCACGTTGGAAGCTTTGCATTTGCATATTGCCATCAGCTGAAGTCTGTGGAAATCACATCGACGGACTTTGACTTGATGGAGTGGGCATTTGCAAGATGCGAAAATTTGGAGACAGCGATTCTGCCGCCGCAGGTTTTCCGCATGGAAGGCGGATGCTTCACGGAATGCACGTCCCTGACTACGGTCGTTTTGCCGAAGAACATCACGTTCGTGCATGGCTTTAAGGACTGTACGTCCCTGAGAACTATTGAAATTCCGGACAGCGTGACGAGCATCGGCTATGAAGCATTTGCGAACTGCAAGTCGCTGGAAAGTATTCATCTGCCGGATGGGGTAACGAACATTGGTGGACTTGCGTTTGCGCAATGCTATGCGCTGAAGGAAATCAATCTTCCGGATTCGCTGACCACAATCGGAGAAGAAGCATTCCGAGGAGTTCCGATTGCTGAAGTTGTCATCCCGGCAAATGTGACCGAAATCGCGGACTGGACATTCTATTATAATGGAGAACTCCGTTCGCTGACGCTCCCCGATGGCTTGAAGAAAATTGGCGCGAATGCTTTCTGTGGAGCGTCCAAGCTCCAATCGGTGGAACTGCCGGAAAGTTTGGAGGAAATAGGGGATGCCGCGTTCCGTGAGAGCGGGCTGACCTCGATTACCATTCCAGGTAATGTGAAGCGCCTTGGCGGCGCATTCATTTACTGCAAGAATTTGGAGAAGGTCTCCATTGCCCCCGGCGTTGAAACGATTGGTGCTGACGCGTTCTTGGAATGCTCGAAGCTGACGGAAGCAACGCTCGCCAGCACTGTTACGACCATCGAGAGCAGTGCGTTCTGCGGCTGCAAGGCGCTTCAAACCATTAACGGCGGTGCGCTCATTCAGTCCATTGGCGAACATGCCTTCACGAGCTGCGAAAACATTGAGGAAATCAATATTTCGCCGAATTTGACGGAAATTTCAGACTATGCATTTGATGGCTGCAAGAAACTGAAGCGCGTTTCGCCGTCGGCAGCGCAGAAGGGCGTTTTGCTGCCGCATGTGAAGTACATCGGCAAGTGGGCATTCAACGGCTGCAAAGCGATTCCGTCCTTCTCTCTGGGCGATTCGCTGGAAACGGTCGGGGATTATGCCTTTGCGTCTACGTCTGCTACGTCCATGTATTTCCCGGATACCGTGAAGCAAATCGGCATCAATCCGATGTGGATGAATTATGCCATTCTGTCCGTGCATTTGCCGAAATCACTGACGGAAATCCCGCAGGGGATGTTTGCGCAGGCCGCGCGGATACAGACGCTTACCATCCCGCAGGGTGTGCGCAGCATTGGCACACAGGCATTCCACGGCAATGTTGCGCTGGCGGCGCTGAAGCTGCCGGATGGCTTGGAGCGCATCGGCGCAAATGCATTTGGAAACGCGATGCTGCTGCTGGAAATTCCGGCATCGGTTACGGACATTGCGGAGGATGCGTTCAGCGAAGCGGTTGTGGAATTCTACACGCCGTCGGGCAGTGCGGCGCATCAGTACGCGCTGGCGCATCAGATTCCCGTGCATTTGGATGAGTCGATTCCGGCAGAATACCTCGGCACGGCTGAACAGATGGCGGCAGGGATTGTCGCGCAGGTGATTACGGATGACATGACCGACTATCAGAAAGCAGAAGCGCTGGTAGATTGGATGCTCAGCGAAACAATGCTGTCAGACATGCTGCCGGACACATATAGCGGCAAAATGGTGCTTGTCCAGCGTAAAGGTACGCGCTGGGGCTGGGCATTTGCATACAAAGCACTGCTGAACGCGGCAAATGTTACCAATGATATCTATTTTAACGCGAAGGGCATCGTTGAGGGCGCGGGAATTGGGAATCAAACCTCAGTCTTTGTTTCGTATTTTGACGGCGATGCCGTGAATATGATTCAGATTGATGGGCAATGGTATTTCACGCATCCTGCCTTTGTGGAGCATTTCGGAAAGGCGCGCTACTTCATGCTCAATCGAGAAACGTATCGCTTGTCGTTCGGGGATGATCCGAAAGTGAAAGACTGCGACAACTACGACCAGACCTTCCTCTATCAGGCGTACTCCAAGGATGTAGAGGCGGAGGTTGTTGAGCAGGCATCTGCGTCCTTTACAGAGGGCAAGAAGCTGGTGTATGCGGAAGTTCAGCCGATTGAGGAACTGATGGATGCGAGTTATGCGTATGTGCTGGATTTCGCGGGGCGGCACATGGATACGCTGGACTGGCAGAACGCGCAGGGCGAATTTGAGCCGACTATCATTGGCACAAACAACGGCTACTGGCTCAGCGACGACCTGACGGGCGAGTATGCGCAAGTGACGGTGAATACGCAGACGCTCTATCCGTATGGCGCGGAAGTGCGGCTGGATAATCCGGAATATACGGCAGTGCTGTGCGACTGGAATGTGGATGGCACGCTGACGCTGTCGGAAGATACCGAAGAAGCAAGCGTGGCGCTGTTCACCATAGAAAGGGGAGAAGATATAGAAAAGAAACAGACCATTACTGGCAAAAAGGTCTATCATGCGACCTTCACCCCGACCCTGAGCCAGTACATTAACACACTGGCACCGACGGAATTTGACTTGGTGCTGGAATGCCAGCTGCCGCCCATTCGTGATGCTGCACAGCTGGTGGACAACAAGCTGACGCTGACGCTTTCGGATTCACATATTTTCCCGGAAAATGCGCAGCTGGATTTGATTTTCTGGCCGGAAGGCGGCACATCGAGTGCTCCTATAACGCACTTCTATGTGGAGGATCGTGAAGAACTCTACCCGGATGGCAAGCGCGAAATTACGCTTGACCTTTCGGCGCTTCGCTGCGACCTGGGATACACGCTCTACATTGCGCAGACAGCGGACAACTATGTGGAATCGGAATACAGTTCCGTTACAAGCCGCATCGACATACCGCATACGCCGTACATTGAGACGGTACGGCCTGCAACATCGACGGAAGACGGGCGGATAAGCGACACGGTCTGCAAGATTTGCGGCACATGGCTGGACAATGGGTATGCGATTGCGTCGGATCACATTCTGCAGCTGCCTGCGAATTTGAAGGCAATCGAGGAAGAAGCCTTTGTCGGCATGTGGCAGGTGCAGCAGGTGAATATTCCGGAGGGCGTTACTGCGATTGGAAAGCGCGCCTTTGCGGACTGTACGCTGCTGCGGCTGGTCATTATCCCGAACAGTGTGCAAACGCTGGCGGATGATGCCTTCAGCGGCTGCCATCCGGTGATTCTCTGCGACGCGGAAAATCAGCAGGTGATTGACTGGGCAAATGCACAGGGATTGATGGTCGCTTTCAAGGAAAGCAAATAATACTATTTCCAGATTAACCTGCGCCATCTGCTTGCGCCTTTTCCATTCTGGCGTCCGCTCATTCCACTTAGCGTAGCGCTGCTACGCTGCGTTCCATTCACGTTAGCCAGAATGAAAAATTCGCGGCGCATCTTGGCGCATTCTTATCTGGAAATAGTATAACACATCCCTTTGGCTGCTTCGGTGACACAGCTTCTCCGAAGCAGCCCCTTTTCTTTTCAAAAAAATCTCGAAACAGGATTGACAAAATGGGCTTGATACACTATAATAGAGACAAGGTTGAGCGTTAAACCTAACGAAAAATACGCCACGAACTCGTGAAGGAGGTTTTCCCATGAGAGGGTCGAAAAAATTGGTTTCCATGCTGCTGGTGCTGTGCCTGATGCTGGGCGCGCTGCCGCTGGCGATGGCGGAAGAGGTCGTTGATGCGGACTTGACCTGCACGATTACGCTGGGCAACTGGCCCGCGGATACGGCGGCGGAGGCGGAAAAGGCGCTCTTTGAGAGCTACCGCGAAACGATGAAGAAGCAGTACCCGAACGTGACGCTGGTGCCGGATTACTACTCCTACACCCTGAGCAGCTACGTTCCGATGGCGAAGGGCGGCACGGCGCCGAGCATCTTCCAGCCGCCGTTTACCGACCCGCAGCTGCTGATCAGCCAGCATCTTGTCGGCGACGTGACCGATGCGCTGGAGCGCGCGGGCGTGCTGGATGAGTTCAGCCCGTCGTACCTCGAAATGCTGTCCGACGAGAACGGCCGCATCTACGGTCTGCCGCGCGACGGCTATGTGCTGGGTATGCACATCAATGTCGCCCTGTTCCGCGAGGCGGGGCTGGTGGACGAGGAAGGTCTGCCGATTTACCCCAAGACCTTGCAGGAAGTGGCGGAATACGGTCAGATTATCCGCGAAAAGACGGGCAAGGCGGGGCTGGTATTCCCGGCGAGCGAGACGTATGGCGGCTGGCTGTTCACCAATATCGCGTGGAATTTCGGCTGCGTGGGCGAAAACGCGCTGGAATATCAGGATGAAGACGGGCGCTGGGTGTGCAACTTCACATCCGACGAGTGCGTGGCGGCGATGGAGTACATCCGCGACCTACGCTGGAAGTACAACATCCTCAATGCCGACGCGACCACGACTGACTGGGCGGGCGCGCATTCTCTGCTGGGCACGGGCGAAGCGGCGATGAACTTCGCGGCGGATGACTCTGTTGACCAGCCGACCTCCAACAAGGGTCTGCCGGTGGAGGACTTCGCGCTGATTCCGTTCCCGGCGGGCGACGCGGGACGCTATGCGCTGGCGGGCGGCACCTGCTACATGTTCGCGCCGAACATTACCGAGGATCAGGCGACGGCGCTGATGGCGTACCTGACCGTGCTGGGCAAGATGCCCTACCTGAATGACCAGATTATCGAGGGGATGCGCGCGGACTATGCTGCCAAGCGCGACCGTGGCGCACCAGTTCTGCCCGCCATCAGCGCGTGGAACGATGAGGACTACAACGCGGCGAAGCAGGCGATTATTGACGAATACTGCAACGTGGATATGCGCCTGTACAACGACTTCTTCGATTCCATCACGCAGGGCACGATTACGCTGCGCTCGGAAGAACCCGTCTTTGCGCAGCAGCTGTATCGCGAGCTGACCGCAGTCATTCAGCGCGTCATCACCCGCGAGGGCGCGGATGTGCGCAAGGCACTGCAAAAGGCGCAGGATTCCTTCCAGGAGTATCTGGATGATGAAATCAATGATTATTAATTTCTGATTCTGCATGGCATTGCACTGTTTGTTGCAGAGGGTTTCGCCTCTGCGGAGGCGACCAAAGGGCTTTCCGATCGCCCTTTGGAAACCTTCGGCGCCGCTGCACTTTGGGTTAACCCTTGTTGGTGACGAGCGAAAGTCAATGCGGACGGGGCAGTGCGGTGCCATCGGGCAATTATTGCTAATTGCTAATTCCTCATTTCTAATTGGAAAAAAGAACACCGGCGGAGGAGAACCGATGCCGGTTTCTTTTACACAAAAATCGCTCAAATCTTCGCGGAGGAACGCCTATGAGCAGAAAAAAGGCGCAAGTCGGCTTGCGCGCACGGACGGTTGACCACCTCAATGCTTGGCTGATTATGCTGCCGAGCCTCGTGCTGATGCTGTTCTTTGTCTGGGAACCGCTGTTTGAGAGCGTGGTGATGAGCCTGTACAAGACGCGCAACATCGAACTGGTGAACTTCATCGGCTTCAAAAATTACATCAGCGTCATGGGCAAAGATGACTTCCTGCAGGCGCTGACGAACACGTTCTCGTACACGTTCTGGTCGCTGCTGCTGGGCTTCTTCCTGCCGATGGTGCTGGCGCTGCTGATTGGGGAGACCGTGCGCAGCAAGAGCTTCTTCCGCACGGTGGCGTATCTGCCGAATATGCTGCCGGGCCTCGCGGTCGTCATCCTCTGGTCGGCGTTCTTCTCCGGCGAGAAGTCCGGCGTACTGAACATCCTGCTCAGCCATCTGGGCATTGCGCCGCAGACGTACCTGACGCGCTCGGAGTGGGTCATCCCCATCATCATTCTGATTGCGACGTGGAAGGGCGCGGGCGCGACGGCGCTGATTTACATGGCGGGCATGTCCAGCGTCAGCCCGGAGCTGTACGAAGCGGCGGCGATTGACGGCGCGGGCATCTGGCAGCGCATCATCCACATCATGATTCCTGCCATCAAGAAGCTCGCGGGTACGCTGCTGATTCTGCAAATCATCTCCGTGTTCCAGATTATGTATGAACCGATGGTGCTGACGAAGGGCGGCCCGGATAATGCGTCCCTGTCGCTGATGCAGCTGATGTGGCAGTACGCATTCGGCGGCTCGATGAACTATGGCAAGGCATCTGCCGTCGCGGTGATTGTCACGCTGATTTTGCTCGTCATGACGGCGATTTACTCCTACTTCGACCGCAAAGAATCCGACTGGGATTAAGGAGGGAGAACGCATATGGCAAAAGCACAGCGCACCGGCGTCATCCGGGACTACGATATGCACTCCGCGTCTGTTCGGGTTGGGTATGGGTTCATCATCTTCTTCTGCCTGATTATGACGGTCATCGCGGTTTTCCCGATTATCTGGGTTGTGCTGGCGGGCTTCAAGGACTTGAAGGAGTTCATGTCGTCCGCCAAACTGCTCCCGGAAGTGTTCGATTTTTCTCTCTTCGCGAAAACGTGGTCGCAGCTGGGCATTGCGCAGAACTACCTTAACTCGCTGATTTCCGTTGCGGGCAGCGTCGTCTGCGCGATTGTGTTCAACGGGCTGCTGGGCTATGGGCTGGCGATTTTGAAGCCCAAGGGCTACGGCATCGTCAAGAAGCTCGTCATGCTCTCCCTGCTCCTGCCGACGACCATCAGCATCGTGCCGCTGTTCATGAACATCCAGAAGCTGAATCTCGGCGGCTCGTTCGTCCCGCTCTGGCTGAGCTATGGCGCGAACGCGATGTACGTTATCCTGTTCGTGCAGTTCTTTGAATCGCTGCCGACTTCCATCATCGAAGCCGGGCGGATTGATGGCTGCACGCAGCTGCAAACGTTCTTCTACATCGTCCTGCCGCTGTCCAAACCGATTTGCTCCGTGATTGCGATTTTCGCCATCAACGCCGCATGGTCGGACTTCCTCCTGCCGTATCTGGTGCTTCGCGGCAGCGCACTGCAAACGGTGATGGTGCGCCTGTTTGTTTTCAGCACGGAACAGACCGTCAACGCCGACACGATGATGCGCTCCGTCGTTTTCTCGATGATTCCGCCCATTATCCTTTTCTTCATCTTCCAGCAGCAGCTGACCGAAAACGCCGTGTCTGTGGGCATCAAGGGTTGACATTATAAAAAACTTCGATAGTCACCCAGTAACATGGGAGGCGCCGAAGGAGTCCAGGGGGCGAGCGGAAAGCCCTCTGGAAGCTGCTTAACAGCCCATTCACGGAAAAGAAGACAACCTGCAATACCGAAAAAAAGAGCTTCTACTTCTTTCTTATCAGAAGAAAGAACCGACAGGAGGACGCAAAATGGCAAAAGCCGCTGACGTATATTTCCAAGTAGACCCGTGGAAGGTCATTGAGCAGGGCTTCGACCCCGCCTACGCGCGCGTGAGCGAATCCATCTTCTCGCTGGGCAATGAGAGCATCGGCGTGCGCGGCTGTTTCGATGAGGGCGGTCATGTCGATAGCCTTCGCGGAGCGTATACCAATGGCATCTATGATATGGAGAAGCTGAGCCGCTCCTATAAGGGCATCATCGACAAAACACACTTCATGATTCCCTCGGCGGAATGGCTGATGACGACGATTTCCGTCGATGGCGAAACGCTCGATTTGGGGCAGTCGCAGTTTTCTGACTTCACCCGCGAACTCAACCTCCGCGCCGGCACGCTCACCCGCCGCTTCCTCTGGACGACGAAGAGCGGCAAGCAAATCCGTCTGACCTTCCTTCGATTCCTCGATATGGTGCACCGCGAACGCGCGTACCAGCGCATCACGCTCGAAGCGCTCAATTTCACGGGCAGCGTGACGGTCACGTCCGGCGTGTCCTTCAACGTCGTGCATGAAGGGCGGCAGAAGTGTTTCTGGCAGGAGACGCGCATCGACGCGAAGCCGGATTGCCTGATGGCGCAGTCCC
>UMKO01004638.1_pt1 | contig 20361 bp, 19 predicted proteins | sample 1966311 | NCBI WGS metagenome assembly UMKO01 (sample SAMEA4836178, study PRJEB28245) | human gut metagenome | biome: gut microbiome; material: fecal sample | place: Denmark | collected 2008
GAGCGGTCGTGCTGCGCAATCTCGCGCGGAATACTCACGGAATGCTCGGATATACTCTCTTATTAACCATATCACTTGCCCAGTATGGTGTCACGGATATATCGCTCAAGTTAATATATAAGTGATTGTAATAGTCAATATCAATAATACACCCATGGATTCGTCCCGAACCGCCAATTTGTCTCACAGCCTTCGCAATTTGCTCTTGATATGCCGTGAATAGTCTAAGCGGTTTCTGAATCTCTGCAACCATTCTATCCATATGATCATAATAGTATTCGAGTTGATCAATGCATGTTGTGGTTGCCCTGCCACCATTAAGAAGCACTACTCTTCCTGTTTTTTCTCTGCAAAGGAAGCAATAATAACCGATTTTTTTCAGCATATAAATTGCTTCCACTTCTCGATTGAACTGCATAGTAATATTCTTCCCGTGCATGAAGTCCTGATACTCTTCTTTCGTGATTTCATAGATACCATCTTTGTAGTCAGCTATAAACGAGCAAATCCGAAAAAATGCACAAAAACCGCGATTCCGCTGTAGCCTTTGGGTTGTAAAAAACGCGATAAATTGCGATTTGCGACCGAACAGTTTTCTTTTTTTCGATGCGCCTTGTGCAGTTTTCACTATTTGCTCATTTATAGTAGTCAGTAAAATAGTCATATTTCCCGTCCAGCAGGAAACTTCTTAAATGAACATTATCATTATGATAGCCAATTTGGTTCTCCGCATAAACTCTGATTGCACCATCATCATAAAAAGCATTTCGATGCGTATGACCGCTAACGTACACAAAACTCTCATGATACTCTTTATCCGCGCACCAGTTTTCTTTCGGCATATGGGTCAGAATAATCGTATTTTTTTCTTTTAGCATGTCTGTTAGTCTGTTATAGAGTTTCTCAAACTTTTGGGTTTCCTTGATTTCCGTTTTCCGATCAATTGTGTTACGGTAGATGCCAGTGTCGGCATAAACTCTTCATTATATCCCGAAAAACCAATTCCGCCCAGAATCACCCATCGTGCACGGCGCAATTTCGCGCACAGCTCTTCCTGATTCATGCGCATCAGTTTCGTATAAGGGATCATTCCCATGTCATCCTTATCATTTTTATAAAACAAATCGTTTTGAAGCAAGTACATACCATGTTCTTCAAGCAATTTTCGATAGGTATTGACAATCTGGCGCACCGTTTTCCCTGCGAAACTCCAAAGTTCATGGTTGCCTAAAACAAACACATATTGCTGACAACTTGTGTATGCACTTCGATTCAGTATTCTCACAAAAAGTTTGAAAAGACGAAAGTCAGATGCTACATCCCCCGCAATCAGGGTTAATCCGTAGCTTTCACGTACTATTGTGTCAACAATTTTCTGCATCGTGTAACACACATCATCAATCGACTTGCACTTTGCATTCTGGATTCGCTGGTTTAGATGCAAATCTGATATATACCTGATTCTGTTTTCATTTGACCAGCATTCTTCTTCACTGTTTTCTGCAAGTTCTCTGGATTCCTTCAAAATCAATGCCGTTTCTTTTTCATTTGCTTCAGTCTGTGGAAATGTTTGGAGGAGTTCTTCATCCGCTTCATATGTTAAGTATGCAATGCCGAATTTTTCGCACAGTTCACTGGTCAGCCGAGCATCCGTCAGATTCAACCCTTGTGTATCTGATAAGTGCTTGATTCCATCACAGAACAGCAAATCCGCATCCGATAAGTCACCTTTAAGAAATGCTGCAAAGTCAAAAAAGTATTTGAATTCACGTTCTGCTTGTTTTATTTTTTTGCCTGCCTGATTATACCAAAATACGTCGATATGAAATGCACTACAGAAATAGGCTTTCATGATTTCTGACTTTTCTGGACAATCACCACTTTCTGGCTTTTCCCGCGCTATAAATTCATCAATTGTTTGCGTTTCAAAGCACTTGCGCGCCATCAATTTCTCTAAATCAAGCTGGAAGGCTGCAATGAGTTCGTCATCAAACAAACATTGATAATAGCAGGCATCTTCATAGATGTCTCCATCCACAAACGCATAATATTCTTGAAAAGAATCAAATTCTTCCGTATGTTCTCTGGATACATACTCGCCAGACCAGTTTTTATAACGCCATATTTCTTCAACAAAAAACAATTGACGAATAACATCAAATCCACGGTGTCCACTTTTTCTTATTTCAAGTTTTCTCTCTGCCCTAAGAATATCTGGATGCATCCGAAATTCTTCCGGAACATCTGGGATTTGCAGTCTTTTAGATTTCAAGCGACAGATAATACCCTCTATTTTCTGCGTAGCATCCTTCTTATCGTTCTTTTTTGACACATCTTTTATCATTTTTCTTTTCCTTTCAAAACGCTGCTCCTCGATGCTTTTCATCATCAACGATGGTGTTTATCCCCTCTTCGTCATTGCCACCACACACTCCACATGTTCCGTTCCCGGAAACATATCCACCGGCGTTGCCCATTCCGCCTGATATCCGCCATCCACCAGCACGCGCAAGTCCCTTGCGAGGGTCTCCGGGTTGCAGGAAACGTACACAACCCGCTTTGGTTTCAGCATCAGCAGACTTTGCAGGAACTTCTGGTCGCTGCCGGCGCGGGGCGGGTCCATCATCACCACGTCGGGCGCGTTTCCATCCTTGGCGAGCTTCTGCATGAAGCGCCCTGCGTCGTCGCAGAGGAAGCGCGCGTTCTCCACGCCGTTGCGGCGGGCGTTCTCCTTCGCATCGCGGATGGCATCGGCATTCAGCTCCACGCCGATGAGCTGCTTGCAGCCGTCCGACGCGCACAAGCCAATCGTACCCGTACCGCAGTAGGCGTCCAGCAGGGTTTCTGCGCCTGTCAGCTGCGCCGCGTCAATCGCCGTGCGGTAGAGGACTTCGCATTGCTTCGCGTTCACCTGATAAAAGCTCTGCGGACTGATGCGGAAGCGCTTGCCGCACAGTTCATCCTCCATGTACCCCTCGCCATAGAGGGTAATTTCCTTCGTGCCCAGCACCATGCTGGTTTCGCGCTGATTGCAGTTCAGCACCACGGTCGTGATTTCCGGGTGGCGCTGAATCAGCTCCTGCACAAATGCCTTTTTCCCCGGAAATTCAAGGCTTGTTGCCACCAGCACGACCATAATCTGCCCCGTCACATGCCCCGTGCGGATGAGGATATGGCGTAGGAAGCCGCGGTGCGTGTACTCGTTGTAGATGCGCAGCTTGTAGGCAGGCAGCATGGCGACGATGGTCTGGATGATGCGGTCAGCGCGGCGATCCTCAATCAGGCAGTGCCGCACGGGCACGACGCGGTGCGTCCCCATGGCGTACACGCCGCTGATGGGCTTGCCCGCCTTGTCCACAGCCAGCACGGCATGAACCTTGTTGCGGTAGTGGAACGGGTCGTCCATGCCCAGGATCGGGCGGACTTCGCAGATTCCGTCCAGCAGTTCCGCCACGCGCTGCTGCTTCCATTGCAGCTGCTCCGCGTAGGACAGGCGGGTCAGCTGGCATCCGCCGCATTTTGCCGCTGCGGGGCAGTTCCAGCGGATTTCGCGCGCCGGACGCTGCGCTTTCGCCTGTTCCTTCGGCGGATTCGGACGCATTTCCTGCATTCGGCGGGTGGTCAGGTGCTTCGGTCGGCGGAAATTGCTCATCGTGTATGTACTCCTTCATTCTCTGTGGGTTCGCTCCATTATAACACGTCTCTCCCTGCCGCTTCAAGTCTTGTTTTTCCATCTTTTCATTTTCGCGCGACTATGCTACAATAGAAGAAACAATCTTCCGTGAGGCGATTTCGATGCTGTTTTCTTCCTCCCCCATCCGTCGTCGGACGTTCTCCTGTATGCGCGGTGATTTGACCCTCCGCGGCACAGAGTACCGTCCGAATGGCGAAAAGCTCCCGATTGCCATTGTCTGCCACGGTTTTATGGCGAATCAGCAGACCGTCCGGCAGTACGCGCGGGTGCTGGCGAAAATTGGTTACTGTGCGTACTGTTTCGACTTCTGCGGCGGCAGCGTTCCGCCCTTGGGGCGGAGTGACGGCGCGACGACGGACATGTCGGTGCTGACCGAGGTGCAGGATTTGGAAGCCGTCATTCGCTATGCGCAGTCGCTTCCCTATACCGGCGATACGCTGCTGCTGATGGGCTGTTCGCAGGGCGGCATGGTGTCCGCGCTGACCGCTGCGAAGCATCCGGATGCAGTGGACAGGCTCGTGCTGTTCTACCCGGCCTTCTGCATCCCCGACGACGCGCGCGCGGGGCACATGATGATGGCGCACTTCGACCCTCAAAACCTGCCGGAGAAGATTCACTGCGGGCCGATGCCGCTGGGGCGCTGCTATCCCGAAGCCGTCATGCACATGGACGTTTTCAACGAAATCACGCCGTACACCGGGCGGGTGCTGATTGTCCACGGCACGGCGGACGGCATCGTCAAGCCGAATTATGCGAAAAAGGCGGCGGAAGCGTATGCGAACGCGGAACTGCACTTGATTGACGGTGGAGCACATGGGTTTAACCGCCGCCATGACGCGGAGGCGATTCGTTATTTAACCGCATTTGCCGCTTTGTGAGGGGGATTTTATGACCACCGTCGAAATCTGGGGCGCACGCGCCGGGCAGACGCAGTCCCGCCTGTTTGAAGAAATCCGCCAATGCCGTGAAGCTGGTCAGCGTGTCCTGCTGCTTGTACCGGAGCAGTACACCCTGCAAGCCGAGCGGGAACTGGTGGAGCAGCTTCATCTGCCGGGGCTGCTGGATTTGGATGTACTGTCGCCGCGCAGGCTGGGGCGGCGCATCCGAGAAAGTGCGGGGCATTCACCCAAAGCCGCGCTGGACGAAAGCGGGCGGCGGATGGCACTGGCGCAGGCGCTTTCCCTGAAGCAGGAGGAACTGCACTATTATCGCCGCGTCGCGCTGTCATCCGGGCTGCCGGAGAAGCTGTCCACGCTGCTGATGGACTTCCAGCGCACGGGGCTGTCAAGCGAAGAATTTGCCGCCTATGCGGAGGAGCTGCCATCCGGCGCACTGAAGGCAAAAGCGCATGATTTGCTGCTGCTTTGGCAGACGTATGACGCGCTGATTGCCGAGCGCTTTCAGGATGAGCCGACGCAGCAGTTTGAGCTGGTGGAACAGCTGCCGGAAAGCGGGCTGATGCGCGATGCCGCCGTGTTTGTCTACCAGTTTGACATGCTGCCAACGCCGCTGTGCGTCCTGTTGGCGACCGCTGCGCCGGAATGCACCCGCATGGTCGTTGCGTTCACGATGGACAAGGACACTGCAGGCGACGGGCACGTTTTCGCCTCCCAGCGCAGGAGTGCGGCGGAGCTGACCGGATGGCTGCGTCAGCGCGGCATTCCCGTGCAGTGGAAGTGGCTGCCAAGCGAACCCGACGGGCGTGATGAAGCCCTCCGCCACCTCGAAGCGCACCTGTTCGCCCGTGACGGCATGGTGTACCCCGGCGACGCGTCCGCCCTGACGCTCCATGCCGCCGCGAACCCGTATGCCGAAGCCGCTTTCGCCGCGCAGACGCTGCAAAGCTGGCACGAGCGCGGCATTCCGTGGCAGTATATGGCGGTCGCGCTGGCGGATGCGCAGGGTATGGCCGGCATCCTCGCCGTCACGCTGCAAAGCGCGGGGATTCCCTGCTATCAGGCGCGGAAGGACAGTGCGGCGCGGCACGGCTTGAGTCGGATGCTCGTCGGCGCACTGCGTTGCATCTCCGGCGGATTTCTCCGCGCGGATGTGCTGCAAGTGGCAAAAAGCGGCTTTTCTTCCCTGACCCGCGGCGAAGCCGATTCGCTGGAGAACTACGCCATCACGCACGGCATCAACCGCGGCAAGTGGCTGCGTCCGTTCCCTTATGGCGACGACGCGGCGGATATGGACGAACTGCGCGTCCGGCTGATTTCGCCTGTGGAAGCCCTTCGGGATGCGCTCCGCCGCGCAAAAACAGCGGGTGATTCCGTCGAGGCGATTTTCCGCTTCTTGGAGGATACCAATGCGTATGACCGCCTGATGGCGCGCGAGGAAGCGCTGCTTTCGCGCGGGATGGCGGCGGAAGCAACGCAGAATCGGCAGGTATGGACAATCCTGATGACGCTGCTTGATCAGCTGTATGCGCTGCTGAGCACGCAAAAGGCAAATCAGCGGGATTTGGCACGGTTCGTGGAATCAGGTTTGACAGGCGCGTCGATTTCGTCCCTGCCGCCGCAGCCGGACACGGTGATGATCGGCGAAGCGGGGCATTTGATGACCGGGCGGATTGATGCGCTGCTCGTCATGGGAATGCAGGATGGCGCGCTGGGCAGTACGGCGGATTCGCTCCTGTCCGAAACGGAGCGGCGCACGCTGTGCGACTTGGCGCAGCGCGCGATTGGTCTTACGCAGCAGGAGACGTGCGCCCTGCGGCAGTCGGACTTCTACCGTACACTATCCCTCCCCCGGCGCTTTCTGACCGTCACCTGTTCGCAGGGCGGGCAGGACGGCACGGCGTTTCGTCCGGCGGGGCTGCTGGAGGACATGACGCAGCTGTTCCCGCATATGGTGGTATCCGGCGGCGTGCTGGCAAACGACGTCGCACCGCTCTCCCCCGCCATGGCGCTGGATGCACTGCCGCACCACCTGCGGCAAGCTGTCGACACCGACACGCCGCTTCCGGAGCAATGGGCAAACGTCCTGCGCTGGCTGTATTTCGACCCGGAGTGGCACAGCCGCTGTCAGGCCGTGCTGGATGCGCTGAACCGCCACGGCACGGCAATTTTCCTCTCCCGCGACCACACGCGGCGGCTCTTCACGCAGGACAAGGTGTCCATCAGCCGTTTGGAGGGCTTCGCGCAGTGCCCGTATCGGCACTTTGTGAACTACGGCTTGAAGCCCGTCATCCGCCGCGAGTACGAGTTCGACCCGGCGGATGTGGGCGATTTCTACCATGCCGCGATGGAGGGGTACGCCGCCCTTGCGCTGAAGGAGCCGGATTTTCCGGATTTGCCGGACGAAAAAATCCACGCGCTGATGGATACGGTGCTGCTGCCGCTGACGACCGCGTGGGCAGATGGCCCGCTGAATGAAACGCCGTCCCTGCGCCTGCAGGGCGAGAAGTACCGCCGAACGGTGCACCGCGCCGCGTGGATGTTCACGCATCACGCGCAGCACAGCCGCTTCCGCACCGTCGGCGAGGAAGTTGTGTTTGGCGAGGAGGACGGGCTGCCTCCGGTGGTGCTGACGCTGCATGATGGACGGAAAATCGCCCTGCGCGGCAAAATCGACCGCATCGACCGCTGGGAGGGCGACGAGGGCGTGTACCTGCTCGTATCCGACTACAAGAGCAGCCACCGCGACATTGACCCGACGCGCCTATGGTACGGGCTTCAATTGCAGCTGCTGCTGTATCTGCAAGCCGCGTGTGAGGGGCTGGACGGCAATCCGGCGGGCGCATTCTACTTCACGATTCAAGACCCGATGGTAGATACGGCGGATGTAAAGGAATCCGCGGAAAAGGCGATTGCGAAAAAGCTGCACCTGAAAGGCATTGTGCTGGCGGATGTGGACGTGGTGGAAGCGCTGGATTCCAATCCGGGATATTCGTTCACGAAAATCTTTAATTCGGATAGCAGCGTCGCTTCCTCGTCTGATGGCTACACGTCGGAGGAAATGGCAGCACTGCTTGCCCACGCCAAGAAGATGGCGGCGGAGCTGGCCGACCGCATCCGCAGCGGCGAAATCACCCCATCCCCCGCCGTCATCAGAGACTGGAACGCCTGCCAGTGGTGCGACTGCGCCGGAGTCTGCAAGCTCGACACGTCCATCCCCGGTCATGAAAAACGTGAACTTCCGCCGCTGAAGAAGCAGGATTTATTGACCCTCATGGCGAATGATACAGATGCACCCGGCAATGAGGAGGACACGTCACCGTAAAAGCGGTGAATTTTTCTCCCGAACACAAAGGAAATTCATCAGAGGCATTGCATCCGGGCGCAAAATGGTTTATAATAGAGATACGAAACTCTCACTCACAAGGAGGCGTTTACCCATGATTCAGATTATCGCAGGCAAGAAGGGCTCCGGCAAGACCAAGCGGCTGATTGACATGACCAACAACGCGGTCAAGACCAGCTCCGGCAACGTCGTTTTCCTCGACAAGAACGACAGCTATATGTACGAAGTGGACCGTGCGGTTCGTTTCGTCAACGTCGAAGAGTACAGCGTTTCCAGCGCGGAAATGTTCCTCGGCTTCCTCGGCGGTATGCTCGCCAGCAACTACGACGTCAAGACCGTCTTCATCGACGCGTTCCTCAAGCTGATCAAGATTGACCTCGCCGACGCGAAGTGGTTCTTCGACAGCCTCGAAAAGTACGCGCAGAAGCATGATGTGACGTTCGTGCTGTCCGTCAGCGCCGATCCCGAAGCGCTGCCCGACTTCTGCAAGGGCTACATCATCTAATTGGAACAGCCCACGAGGGCGGCGGAGCATGTAAGCCGCCGCCCTTTTGGTATTTTGCGCGAAGGGGGCAAGGGGGGCAAGGGGGGCAAGGGGGCGAGCGCAGACTTCTCCTGTTTTCATTGTCCCTTGTCGTTCCCGCAGGAGCGCCCCCCCTGCAACATAATTACCTATTATAATAGGTAGGAAACCCAGCAACCGCAAGCAGAAACTCGGCAAGAACCCTTTCTTGCCCTCAACCCAGCAGGCATCGCCCTGCGGATAGGAGCGTGATTTCCATGTCATTCATTTCCACCCGCGGCGGCGCCTGCGTCACGGCATCCCAAGCCATCCTGCGCGGTCTTGCGCCCGATGGCGGTCTGTATGTCCCGGCGGTGTTCCCGCAGATGACGCTGGCAGACATTGCCGCGCTGACCAAGCTCGACTACCGCGCCCGCGCGCTGACCATCCTCCGTGGCTATCTTGATGATTTCAATGCGCAGGAACTGGCAGACGCAATTGCCAGCGCCTACGAAGCCGCCAAGTTCGATGACGCCGCGATTGCGCCCACGAAGAAGCTCGACAGCAACACCCATGTGCTGGAACTCTTCCACGGGCCGACGCTCGCGTTTAAGGATATGGCGCTGCAGCTGCTGCCGCACCTGACGACGCTCTCCGCCAAGAAGAACGGCGAAAACCGCGAAGTAGCAATCCTCGTCGCGACCAGCGGCGACACGGGCAAGGCAGCATTGGAGGGCTTCAAGGACGTGCCGGGAACATCCTGCACCGTCTTTTACCCGACCGACGGCGTCAGCGACGTGCAGAAGCTGCAAATGACCACCACCGGCGGCGAAAACACGCACGTCATCGCCCTGAACGGCAATTTCGACGATGCGCAGTCCGGCGTGAAGGCGCTGTTCTCCTCCGAGGATTTCCACCAGCAGGTGAACGCGCGCGGCAAGGTGCTTTCCTCCGCCAACTCGATTAACTTCGGCCGCCTCGTGCCGCAGATTGTCTATTATTTCTCCGCCTATGCCGATTTGCTGAACGCGGGCGCGATTGCGCTGGGCGATGAGGTGAATTTCGTCGTGCCGACGGGCAATTTCGGCAATATCCTCGCGGGCTACTACGCACGGAGCATGGGGCTGCCGGTCAAGAAGCTCATTTGCGCCTCCAACCGCAACAACGTGCTGACGGATTTCTTCCTTGGCGGCGTTTACGACACGCGCCGGCAGTTCTTCAAGACGACCTCCCCCTCGATGGATATCCTGATTTCCTCGAATTTGGAGCGTCTGCTGTTTGAATGCGCCGACCGCGACGGCGCGCTGATCGCCCGCTGGATGCAGCAGCTGCGCACGAGCCAGTCCTACGCCGTTGGTCAGCAGCGGCAGGAGTGGCTGCTGAGCGTCTTTGCCGCCGGGTACGCTGATGACCGCGACTGCGCGGAGGAAATCGCCCGCGTGTTCGAGCAGCATCACTACCTGATGGACACGCACACCGCCGTTGCAAGCCGCGTCCTGCGCCAGTACCGCGAGACGTCGGGCGATTTGACCCCGACGGTCATCGTGTCCACCGCCAGCCCCTACAAGTTCGCCGCCGATGTGCTGACCGCCGTCGCCGGAAAGAACGCCGTCGCCGGACTGGATGCATTTGCCTGCTCGGATGAATTGGAAGCGCGTTCGGGGATGCCCGTGCCGCAGCAGGTGAAGGCACTGCGTTCCCTGCCGATTCGCCACACGGCGCACTGCGAGAAGGGCGGCATGGCGCAGGCGGTGCTGGACGCTTTCGGCGGAAAGTAAATCCCCAGTGGAAAATTGGAAGGGACTAATATGAACAACACGGACATGCTTTTTGTCCAGAAGAAGCTCAATGATTTGGTCGGCTGCACCCTCATCAACCTCTCCCGCACGGCGGATTTGCTTTGCCTGTCGTTTGCGCCGCGCGCGCTGACGACCGAGGTGCAGGAGGAACAATCCCTGCACTTGCAATGCTACTATCGTCTGGTGCAGGATGGGCGGGTTTCCTTGGCGCGAAGTGACTATTTCCAGCCGTCGGAAGCCATGTGGGATTTGTGGCGCAAGCAGGGGTTGGAGGAGGATGTCATTCCGGATGACTACCGCTGTGACGAGTTGGGCGCGAACCGGCTTGATGACCGCATTGTGGAGCTGAACGACGTGCTGACGGGCATCGAAAACCGCTTCATCGTCCGCACGGTGATGGTGGATTCTATTGGGGATGTGACGCTGTGCTTTGACAATGGCGCGGTGTGGAGCATTCTGGTAGACACCTCCGGGGGAGAGGAATGCTGGCGGTATCTGCCCGCGAACGAAGAGCAGCCGCAGCTGGTGCTGTACTCGGATGGCATTGAGTGCGAGTGAAGGGGCGTTTCTGAGCGCAAAACGCTGGAATGCGCGATTTCGCACGGCGTAGGCGCTTTCTTTCCTCTTGCTTGATTTTTGTTGTTGCGTTCATCGCCTCTGCGGAGGCGACTATGTTACTTTCTGGCGCACCAGAAAGTAACCAAAGAACGCCCTGAGGGGGCTGTTTTCTGCTTTTGCTTATACTGTGCGGTGGTAATTCCCAGAATCACACCGAGAAACGTATCCACCGCGGTAATGGTGCCGACAACCTGCTCACCGTATGGCAGGCGCCAGATGCTCGCCAGCGCAAAATACAGCGTCCCCATCGCGGGCAGCAGCAGCTGCGCCATCCATTTCAGCACGTTATACGTCTTGTCACACATGCGCATTCCTCCCCCATCGCAGTCTATGCGGAAATTCACCGTTTGTGCAGATTTTTTTTGCAGAAGGCTTGACAGAACGGGATTGTCCTGCTATAATAAACAAGGTTTTGAAGAAACCTGTGCCGTAGACAGCCGGTATCCGCAAGGATGTAAAGGAGTTTGCTCCGCCTGCCGAGGTGTGAAGGATATAGCATGAAATTTGCTCATCCCTTGCACCTGTTGCAAGGGTTTTCTTTTACTCCCAAACCGTTAAGGAGGTGCAAGAAATGAGCAAGGTGCATGAGGTGAAGCCGGAGAAGGTGGCAGCTGTTGCTGACATCGTCGAAAAGCTGAAGAATGCCCAGTCTGTGGTGATTTGCAGCTACAGCGGACTGACTGTGGAGCAGGTGACTGAAATCCGCAAGCAGTGCCGTGAGAATGACGCCGCGTACTGCGTCCTGAAGAACCGTCTGGTTCTGCGCGCGCTGAATGAGGTGGGCATTACCGGTCTTGACGATCTGCTCAATGGCCCGAACGCTTTCGTGTTCTCCATGAAGGACGCTGTTTCCGGCCCGAAGATCATCAACGACTACATCGAAAAGAACAAGCTGGAGAGCCTGAAGATCACTGGCGGCGTGCTGGGTACGGAAACCCTCGACGTGGCTGCTGTGAAGCATCTGGCGACCCTGCCCAGCCGCGAAGTGCTGCTGGCAAAGCTGCTTGGCTGCATGACCAACACCGTGGCGTCCTTCGTCCGCGTGGTGGATGCAATCCGCAAGCAGAAGAATGGCGAGGAATAATCCGCGCCGATGCCGCATGAGGCTTTACGCCCCTGCGGTCTGAACAACGACAAGTTTTCATTACGATATCAACCGATATAGGAGGCTGAATCAACATGACTCATGAGGAGATCATTGCTGCCGTCGAGTCCATGACGGTGCTGGAACTGGCCGATCTGGTCAAGGCTATGGAAGAAAAGTTCGGCGTGTCCGCTGCTGCGACCGCTGTTGTTGCTGGCCCCGCTGCTGGCGCCGCTGCTCCCGCTGCGGAAGAAAAGACCGAGTTCGACGTGGTGCTGAAGTCTTTCGATGCCGCTGCGAAGCTGAAGGTTCTGAAGCTCGTCCGCGAAGTGTGCGGTCTGGGCCTGAAGGAAGCCAAGGACTTCGTCGAAGCCGTTGCGGCTGGCCCGAAGACCGTCAAGGAAGGCCTGTCCAAGGAAGACGCCGACAAGATGGCTGCCCAGTTCAAGGAAGTCGGCGGCGAATGCGAAATCAAGTAATTCTTTCCGAATTACAATTCGCTTCTTGCGCAACATGAAGAGGTTGGATGCTTGCATCCAACCTCTTTTTATGCTTTCTTATGCTTTCGACACGCTTCGTCTCTGTTCCCCTTGACTTTTTTGCATTCTTGCGGGATAATAAGGCAGGAAATTCGTCAATTCATCCGTTTTATTTGGAGGAGGTGCATGGCGATGCTGACTTTTCGGGACGCAACCGCTGATCAGGCGGGGCTTATCAGCCACATTTATGCTACCAGCTGGCGTAAAACCTATCGGGGGCATATCGCCCAGCATTATCTGGATCGTCTGCCCGATGAATACTGGGTGCCATCCATCCGCTCATGGCTGTCCAGCGGGCAGCTGTATGGGCTGATGGTCTATGACGACGATAAGCCCGTCGGCTGCTGCATCTATGGCCGCGGGCGCGACGAGGATTACGGCGACTGGTGCGAGATTGTGTCGCTCTATCTGCTGCCGGACACGATGCGTCAAGGCATCGGCGGCAAGCTGCTGGAAGAAGTCATCCGGCTGATGCAGCTGGATGGCTATGAGAAGTTTTACCTCTGGGCGATTGACGGCAACGAAATCGCCGACGGCTTCTACCGCAAGCATGGCTTTCTGCGCACAGATGACGCGGTCGATTACAAAATCGGCGGTGAACCCGTGCGGGACGTGCGGTATACGCGCGTATTACCCAGCGCGTAATTCAGCCGGTTTCGGCTTTTGCAGATACATGCCCGTGGCAATCAGCGCCGTCAGCGGTGTCGCCGCTGTCAAGCCAAACGACCCGACAAGCGTGTTGAGCAGCTGCGAAGCGACATATTTCAGGTTGATGATGTCCATCAGCGGCGTTCCCTGTCCGGCGAAATGCATCAGCATCGACAGATAATTGCCGGAATATGCCAGCATCAGGGTCGTCGTCATTGTGCCTAACACGCTCCGCCCGACCAGCAGCCCCGACTTCATCAGCGCTCGGCGGCTGATGTCCGGTTTGTGGCGGTGCACTTCCTCCATCGACACGCTGATGTCCATCGACAAATCCATCAGCGCGCCCGAATTAGCGAGGAACATCATGCCGATATACAGGCTGCGCGTATCAACCCGCATGGCGGATTAGCTCAGCAGCGGCACAACATAGGGCAAATCGCCGCCGTCGAGCTTGAGCAGAATCGTTAGCCCCCACGCGCTCAGGCAGGTGACGACCGTCCCGGCAACCGAGCCGAGAATCGCCGTCAGGCAGCGGCGGCTGAACCCCGCCACCAGCACGTCAATCAGCACCGTCAGCACGATGACGGTCACGAACGATGCCATCCATCTGGTAGCAGGCAGAGCAAGCCGCAGAAAATCAGCATGACGAGGCACATCAGCCAATTCTGCTTGTTTTTCCGTTGGCGCTTCGTCTTTTCCATTTTCATTTTCCCCCATATGGGCAGAGCAGGAGATGGCATTGTGTCATCACCTGCCCTTTTTGATTTTGCTGTGATTATTCCGCGTCCGTGGTCAAGCCCATCGCATCCATCGTGCGGGTGAAGATGCCCGTGTTGTCATACAGGCCAGAGAACTTTTCCGAGCCCACCCCATAGGCGTACACCGGAATCTGCAAGCCGGTATGCGCATAGGAGGTGTAGGACAGGCCAGCCTTGTTGTTCATGATATGGCTCACCGCCATGGAGAAGGGGTTGGTCAGCGTTTCATCATAATTGATGACGCCGGAGAGCGTCTTCTTGTCGGAAGCCATCGACGTAGCGGTCGAAGCGGAGTCCGGGCAGAAGGAAGAGCTGTCGTAGGTGGTCACCAGACCGAGGTACGGGAACTTGGTGAAGGACAAATCCGCCGGAACCGGGAACTTGCTGTCCGGGTTTTCGATGCTGCCCAGATAGTACTGGGTCGCAGTCACCTGCGGGTTGCCCATGCCATCGCCGATGAACATGAACACGTTCTTCGTCTTGCTTTTCTGAACAAGATGTATTCTACCGGAGGAATGTAAACTTTCAAACGGCGATTATGTAAAATCGAGGCGAAAGAAAAAGCAGCTGTATAAAGTGCATTTTCGCACTTCCAGCGGCTTTTCATACTATTTCCAGATGAAAATGCGCAAGCAGATGGCGCAGTTGAATCTGGAAATAGTATCACTTATGCGCGCTCGGATTCTTCCGCTTTTCGGAAGAATGTTCCCAGCGCCTGTGCAATGTGCGCCCCTTCCCGGCTGATGGTACACACATGCGGCACGCTCTCCAAGCGCAGCACGCCCTTCGTTTTGCTTCGCACCCCCTGCAGAATCACATCCGCGCTGTCAGGCGTGATGACCTGATCGCCGCTGCTCTGCACGCACAACACCGGGCAGGTGACCGCGCAAAGGTTATTGCGGGCCTCGTGGATAATGCGGCGCAAATCCACCGCGCTTTTCGTCGGAAATCCGGTATACCCCAAGTCGTAGTCGGGAGTGAGTGCGTCGTCCTTGCGCGCCTGCCAGCTGATTTCCGGCAAAAACGGCGCGGCGAATCGTGCCAGCGGGAACCAGCGGTTCAGCACCCCCATCGGCGCGGAAATCGGCGCAATGGCGGTCGGGTCGCTCTGCTCAGCAATCATCAGCGTCAGGCATCCGCCCATGCTCAGCCCGGTCACGCTGACGAAGCGGTACTGCTCTTTCATTTCCCGGAAGGCTTCCTTCGCCGCGTTCAGCCAATCCTGCCACGAACAGCGGCGCATGTCCTCCAGCGTTGTCGCGTGACCGGGCAGGTTGATGGTGCGCACACCAAAGCCCTGCTGCACAAGTCCTTCCGCGAGCGGCCGCATATGCGCCGCCGAGCCCGCAAACCCGTGCATCAGCAGCACGCCGTGTTCCCCTTGCCGCACCTCGTACGGCTGACACAGGGGCGAGGAAAAGTCCACTTCCGGGCGCGTTTTCATGTTGCTTCCTCCTTATTGCACAGCGGAAATCGCTTCCTTTTTGCCCATCACCAGCAGCAGATCGCCCGCCATCAGCATTGTTTCTGCGCCGGGTGAAGTAAGGAATTTGCCGCCGCGGTGGATGCCCAGCACGCTTACCCCAAAGTTCCGGCGGATGTTGAGTTCGACGATGGTTTTGTCCGCCCAGTCCGTCGGGAGGGTGAGTTCGGCAATCTGGTCATCGTCAGAAAGCGCCATCAGGTCGAGGATATTGGGCGCGACAAGCGAACGGGCGACGCGCTGCCCCATATCGCGCTCCGGGAAGATAACGCGGTCAGCGCCGACCTTATAGAGGACGCGGGCATGGAGGTCATCGACGGCCTTCGCGAGGACTTTGGGGACGCCAGCTTCCTTGAGCAAAACCGTTGCGAGAATGCTGGCGCGGATATCCGTGCCAATGGCAACGATGGCGGCATCGAAGTTCTGCACGCCGAGTTCCGCAAGCGCGTCCTCATCCACGGCATTCGCCTGAACCGCCTGCGTCACATCAGGCGCAATGTTCTCTACCAGCTTCTCGTCCCGATCCACCGCGAGCACCTCATGTCCCAATTCGCACAAGCTCCTCGCCACGCTCGACCCGAAGCGCCCCAAGCCCAGCACCACAAACGACTGCTTCTGTTTCTTCATAACAATTCCTTTCCGGGGAACCCAAGGGGCGCTGCCCCTTGACCCCGCCAAAGGGTCTTCGACCCTCTGGACTCCCTTTTTCGCGATTGAGTTGGTGACTTCTGCATACAACGCCCGCGTGTTGATTGAGGGACGCCCCCGCCCAACAGCTTATGCGCCTGACGGGTCATTCCTGCGCGGAATTTTCCGTCTGTTTCTCTGCTTTCTTGTCTTCATCGTCCTGCGCAAGCATGACCTCATTACTGAGACACACGAGCGACGCCGCCATGAAGAACATCGACATATAGTAAGCCTTTTCGCCGAAGCGAATCAGATGCGCGAGCATCAGCACAGCGAAAACGCCAATCGCCAGAATGAGATAATCGTGGGTCGTTCCCCGCCATTTCCATTGGCATTCCAGCTCCGCTTTGCGTTTCCACATGTCCAGCGCATTCCTGATTTGCAAGGCGCTCATCTCCGCCCAAAGGAGCAGCTGATATTCCTTCGTCTCCACCGAAAGATAGGGCAGCACGAGCGCGGTGCCAATGAACACGAGAATCAGCGCCAGTTCGATTCCACAAAGGTATTTCGTCCCGGCGCGCTTCCGGCAAATCAGCCAATGCGTACTCACCGCAAGGCACAGCACAGCGCCCACGACGTCCAGCACCAGCCACCACGCCGCACCCTCCGGCTGCTGCGCCATCAGCACCACGGCATGAATCAGCATCGTCAGCGCCAGCAGCATTTCGAGCGCTACAATCGCCGGATGTTCCTTTCGCATGAACTTGCCCCTTTCGTTTTTCTCGCGGGAAGCGCTCACTCTTTCCCCGCCTGCGTCAACTTCTGCTGATTTTCCACGTCCTCGTTGCGCTTCAGGGCTTCCGCCGCTTCATTCTGCTTCATTCCCAGAATTGATTGAGCCATGACCATCACGCACAGCCCCATCAGTTCCATCGCCTGATAGAAGCTCCTTTCACCATAGCAAATCAGCATCCCCACGGCAAAAATCAGCACAGCAGTTTCCAGGCCGAATATGATTTTGGTCAGGAGCATCATCGAATGGCTCATGCTCAGCGGCACAGACGCTGGCGAATTTTCTCGCATGTCGTTCACAAGTGCGCACTGGATGGCAGACATGAATCCCCAGAAAAGCAGCTGATACCGATTCTGCTCAATCGGGACAAATTGCAGCGCAACTGTCGTCAGCATCTGCACGACAATCAGACCCAGTACGATTTTCCACAGAATTTTTGTTCCGCCGCGCTTCCGGCAAATCAGCGACAGCGCACACAGACCAAGGCTGATGACACCGCACGCCGCGTCCATCACCAGCCACCACGCCGTTTCCTGCTGCACCAGCAGCGCGGTCGCGTGTACCAAGACAATCAGCGTCAGCAGCATCGTCAGCGCAGGGATAATCGGCTTCTTCGTCATATTTCTCGCTCCTTTCGTTCTTCATCGGGATTACCGTCAGTATAGCAAAAAATCCCCGATTTTTCCACCGATTCTGCTCGAAAAGTGCGTTTTCGCGTCTGAATTGTCACCCAATCGTAATCTCTTCCTCTGGGTAGCGAATCTTTGACGCATTGCGATTCTGCCGGCTCGCCAGCGCGCTTGCCATCGTCAGCGGGCCGACACGCCCGAAGAACATCATCAGCGCCAGCACGGTTTTGCTGCCCGCCGACAAGTTTGGCGTTCCGGCGCTGGACACGCCGACCGTTGCCATCGCGGAGAACGCCTCAAACATCATGTCGAGGAACGGCTGTCCGTCGCCTTCCAGCAGCGTCAGCAGCATCGTTCCGCCCAGCGCCATCGCCAGCGAGATGCTCACGATTGCCAGCGCGCGGCGAATCAGTCCCGGCGGAACGCGCCGACGCGCCAGCTGCACGTCCGCGTCGCCGCGGATGACCGACCAGACCGTTAGCGCCAGCACCGCAACGGTTGTCGTTTTCACGCCGCCGCCAGTGGAAGCGGGCGACGCGCCGATGAACATCAGGATGATGCCCATCAGCTTGCTGGACTGTCGCATGGACGCGAGGTCAACCGAGTTGAAGCCTGCCGTGCGCATCGTTGTGGACTGCATGAGGGCGTTTACGAGTTTATTTCCCGCGCCGGAAATGCCGCCAAGCGTCGCCGGATTGCGCCACTCGGTCAGGCAGAAGAATGCCGTGCCCAGCACAAGCAGCACGCCTGTCATGCCCAGCACCAATCGGCTGTGGAGCGACAATTCTCGCCACTGGAAGCGCTGACGGGTGACCTCGCCCAGCACAGCGAACCCCGTACCGCCCAGCACAATCAGCGTGCTGATGGTCAGCAGCACCAACGGTTCATTTTGAAACGCGGTCAGGCTGGAGAAATGTCCGAAAAGGTCAAAGCCCGCGTTGCAGAACGCGCTGATGGCGTGGAAAATGCTGAAGTACACGCCCTTCCCCCAGCCCAGCAGCGGCACGAAGCGACTTGCAAGCAGCACCGCGCCGCCGCCCTCGATGACCAGCGCCGCCGTCAAGTACCAGCGCGTCAGGCGCACCAGCCCCGACATTCCGCTTGTATTCATGGATTCGCGCAGGAGCATTCGGTCGCGCAGACCGATTTTTCGTCCCAGCAGCATCATCGTCAGCGTCGCAAACGCCATGAAGCCCAGCCCGCCGATTTGAATCAGCGCAAGCAGGGTAATTTGTCCGAAGAGGGAGAACGTCGTACCCGTATCAACGGCTACAAGCCCCGTCACGCAGACCGCGCTCGTCGCCGTAAACAAACCATTGCCCAATCCGATGCTTCGTCCATTCTGCGCGGCGCACGGCAGCGACAGCAGCACGCCGCCCAGCACAATCAGTGCGAGAAATCCGAGCGCCATTACCCGTTCCGGACGCATCCAGCGGTTCTTCTTCCACATCCGCATCATCCTTTCGGGGTCTATTATACTGATTTGATGCGGCATTGTAAAGCCTTTCGTTTTCTTCATTCGCTGCTCTGCTTTTTTGTCAGCCGATTTATGGAAAAGTGCTTCACTCTATTGATACATTTCCTCAATCTTCGCATCCGCCCGCGCGCGAATCAAGCGCAGCACCAGCACAGTTTGGTCGTCGGCAGGGGCGCTGTCGCCGGACTGCGCACCGGTCAAAATCGCGTTCGCGGCATCCTGCGCAGTTTCAAGCGTCAAGGCGTCGCGAATCGTCTCTTCCATGGACTGCCGATTTTCATAGGCATCCTCCACGCCATCGGAGAGCAGAATCAGCGTGTCCCCCTGATGCAGCTGCATCAGTTTCTCCCCGCTTTCGACGTTCTCCAAAATCCCCAGCGGCAGCGCGTCGCCGCCCAACAGCGACAAGCCTTCCGCCTGCATCAGGTAGCTGCCCGCCGCGCCGAGCTTGTCCAGCGACGCCTTGCCCGTCCACAAGTCCAGCAGGAACAAATCCACCGTCGTGAACCGCTCCCCCTGCCCCGCCAGCAGCATCATGCCGTTGACCGCCGTAAGCGTCTGCGCCCGGTCGTACCCGGCATCCAGACACATCCGCAGCAGCTCCACCGCCTGACGCGATTCCAGCGCCGCCTGATTCCCGTGTCCCATGCCGTCGGACAGCGCCGCCACGAATCGCCCGTCCTGCAACTGCCCCAGCGAAAACGTATCGCCGCAAATATCCGCGCCTGCGATGCACCGGCTCGCCGCACCCGCCTCCACCATCATCAGTGGCATTTCCGTCAGACGGACATGCGCCCGCTCGCGCTCGGCAATCGTCATCGGCTTGCCAAGGCATCGGCTTGTGATGCCGCACAGCTGCGCCGCCTGCTCATCCGCGCTGCCTGCGCCGTGCAATTCATAGGCTACCTGCAAGTGCCCATCCACCTGCCGCACGAACGACAGGCGCGCCATTGCTTCCTCCTCCGCCAAGGCGTGGCGGAGCTTGCGCGCGTACTGCTCATCCCACCAGTTTTCGCCGCTGGACAGCGCCGCCAGATGCCTTGCGCTGCCCGAAAGCGCAGTGAGATGCGTCACCAGCATGTCCCGCTGCTGACACGCTCGCCGGATAATGCGCTGCTCGTCCGCGTTCTCCGCGCGCAGCAGATTCATGCTGTCCATTAGCTGATACAGCCGCGCGCACCCCAGTCCCCGAAGTGATTCAAGCCGCTGTGCCCACACCTCGTCCGACGCCTCGTGCGCTTTCCAGATGTATTCGGCGCGGCTCTGTCCCAATTCTGTGTTCATGCACCCGCACGACGCCCGCTCCGGGCAGGAGGCGCACAGATGCTCTTCCCACCACTGCGGCGTGCGCTTTTCGCCCAGTCCCACGGGCGACGGCACAGCGCGCGCCATATCGCCGACCGTCTTTTCCCAGCGGCGGAGGGCATAGGCGGCATACGCATCCCCCGGCGCATCGGGCAGCGGATGA
>UMKO01034879.1_pt1 | contig 19584 bp, 10 predicted proteins | sample 1966311 | NCBI WGS metagenome assembly UMKO01 (sample SAMEA4836178, study PRJEB28245) | human gut metagenome | biome: gut microbiome; material: fecal sample | place: Denmark | collected 2008
TTTTTTGATTTCCAGCTTGCTTTTCTCGCCTAACTGGTTGACTGTTTTCTTCATTTTTCAATTTATGGCTTGCATATTTGACTTTTCACATATAATGATCTCTACAAATAAAAAACACCCTCCAGAAAGACTAAATCCAAAGATTCATCTTCCAAAAAAGGTGCTTTTTAACTAACAAAGAACTGCTGTTCCGTTATTTTTTATTCTTAAGATACTATTATTGTATTACTTTGTCCGGCTGCAAAATGTGTAGTATTCTTTGACATGAAAAACAATCTATGAAGCGCATAGTAGTCTGCGTTATTAAATAACTGCACCGCGTTTCCATTTGCCGCTCTTTAATCGCCATGCATTGCAGACGCATCTTGCAAACCAGTCGATCGTCATGGCGATCCAAACGCCCCAGACGCCAAGTCCCATTGGCTGCATCAAGCCACCGATCACATAGGCCAAACCAATTCTAAATACCCACATAATGATAATGGAGCTGACCATGACAAACTTGACATCACCTGCCGCACGCAAAATTGATGGTAATGTCCACGCTGCCGGCCACATCACCATACAGCAGGCACTATGATACCAGATCAAAATACGAGCCAAGTGATCTGCCTCTGCAGACAGATTGTACCAGCTTGCAATCGTTGGTGTCATAAAGATGATGACGATATTCAATCCCCATAACATCACATATGCCCATTTCATTAACTTCCAAGAATACTCTTTCACCGATTGATAGTCGCCTGCGCCAACACACTGGCCTACAACAGTTGTAAGCGCTAATCCCATTGCCGCGGCCGGAATTGTGGCTAACAGCTCGATCGTACTTCCGGTCGCATTGGCTGCGATCGCTGCCGTCCCGTAACTGGTGATCAAGCTCTGTGTAAACAGTTTGCCGATTTGGAACATACCATTATCAATACCACTCGGAATACCAATCCTTAGTATTTTGCCTATAATCTGACCGTCCCAGCCAAACCGAAAATACTTGTCGATATGAAGATCGTATTTTTCATTGCGCAGAATAAATACAACAACAATACCTGCTACCACGCGCGAAATCAGAGTACCGTATCCAACACCTGCGATCCCCATATTATAACCAAATACGAAGATTGCATTAAATAAAATATTCAAACCATTCATAATCGCAGATACAAACAAGGATATTGATGCCTTTCCCATTGATCGAAGCAAAGAAGATGCACCGTCATATACCGCAATAAAAGGAAAAGAGAAACCCGTAATAAAGAAATAAGTAACGGCCTGATCCATAACGGCCTGCTCAACCTTTCCATAAATTAATGTTAAGATCGCACGGTCAAATACGATACACACTGCCGATATGACAACGGATACGATCAGGCAGATCAGTACAAGCTGATTAGCAACAATCTGACCAGTCTTTTTCTTCTTGGCACCTAACGCCTGTGCCGCTACTACTGCGCCACCGGTTGCTAGTGCATTAAATATGTAGATCAACAAATTGCTGATCGTATTGACAAGGGATACACCGGATACTGCGGTATCCCCGGCACCCGACACCATGATCATGTCAGCCATGCCTACAGTAACTGCTAAAACTTGTTCAATAACTAATGGCAAAACTAATGCAATCAGATATTTTTTGTCAAACTGAACTCGTGCTGTCGTCTCTTGCATATTCATTCCTCCATTCTTAAGAAATGTACTCTCGGAGTCTTCTCAAAACGAGTTATTTCGGCTGCATTTTTATGAAACGATTCCGAAACTACATATATCTTGTGTTCTGATAATTGCTAATTGTAAGTAGGCACTCATAAAAAGTCAAACGTTTTGGAAAAAATGCCAAAAAAATGTAAATATTGAAAAAAAAATGGATTTTTTTTGTAATTTTTACATTGCTTTTCTATCTTAATCGTATTAGAATGCAGGGCATAGCAGTCATAAGCAAATCAAAGCATGACCTCACACAGAACACGTTGACCCAGAATTTATGACTAAAAAGGAGTGTTGATTATGCAGAAATATGTAGAATTACTTAGAGAGCCAATGCAGGTAAAACCGGAAAGTTTACGAGCAGCCCGCCAGAAGAGCAGCTCTACACCACCTCATGTGTACCGTCTCAATTATAACGAAAGTCCTTATGGTTTGGGACCGGCATCACAGGCCGCATTAGAGGAAGCAATAAAAACTCCTTATGTGTATCCGGATTGGTTCTCTGTAGAACTTAAAACGAATCTTGCCGAATTGTATGGCCTTAAATTTGAAAATATCGCCGTTGGTCCCGGATCCAGTGCAATGATCAATATGCTTGGAGAACTTTTCATTAATCCAGGTGATGAATTCGTATTTGGTGATCCAAGTTATGAAGCATTTCGTGATGTTGCCAATGATTATGGTGCCGTTCCGGTCGCTGTTCCTTTGGATGATGATATGAACTATGACTTAGACGCTATGTTGGCAGCTATTACTGACAAAACGAAGATCTTAGTTGTCGTAAATCCTAACAATCCAACCGGAACTTTCATCGACTCTGCTAAGCTGGAAGCATTCATCCGTAAGGTTCCAAAGCATGTCATTACTGTAATTGATGAAGCATATATGGAATTTGTCGATGACCCAAATAGTTACAGTATGATGAAGCTGATCAAAGAAGAAATCGACCAGCCACTCATTATCATGAGAACATTTTCTAAGATCTACGGTATGGCAGGACTTCGCGTCGGCTATGTGATCACAAGTCCGGATATGACGGATCATTTCGGTAAATCCAGCAATGCCTGGAATGTAAGCTTCATCGGTCAGAAAACTGCTGCTGCAGCTACGAAGGACCAGGAGCATATTTCTATGGTACACGACATCAATGCGAAGGAGCGTGAGAAAGTCACTAAGGCTCTCTGTGATCTTGGCTGCCGCGTTTATGATTCACAGGCTAATTTCATACTGTTTAAGGCTCCGATCGATACAATGGAAGTTTATACCAAATTGGAAGAGCAGGATGTGTTGATCGGTGTTCACGTAGGCATGAACCGTGTCAGCCTTGGCAAACCGGAAATGAACGAAAAATTCTTAAAAATCATGAAAGAAATTCTCAAATAAAACTTAAAAACAATTGACATTATAAAAGCAGCTTGCAAGATATGATTTTATACCTTGCAAGCTGCTTTTAATTCTTTCGTAAAAGAAGCTTTGCCGTTCAGCTTATCTTTGATGGTTATATAATCACACCGTTCGGCTAAGTCAATCGTTCAACGTCATTACATTATGCAGTAAATAACAGCGAATGATCAATGCCATCTCTTCTGCCGTAGCAAAATCCGGCAGTCCCAGTAACTGTTCTGCTTTGCGAATGCGATAGCGCACTGTATTACTATGCTGAAACAACTCCTCCGACGTCTTTGCAAAATCACCATTATTTTTGACATAAGAAATAACGGTTTCCAATAAATTGACATCATGAGATGCATCATACTTTTGCAAAATGGATACGCTTTCCTCTACCTCATGGTATAGCATCGGATTATTTACAAGCGACATAACATATTTGTAAATTCCGATCTGGGAATACGCTGTATCCGTCTGCTCGAAAAACTGTCCGACGATATTTGCATTTTTTGATTTAATGATAGCCTCATTCAAGCGATCTAATGGCAAAATTTCATCACAAATACCAATATGATACGACTCAGGTAAAAAACCCGCCTCTACCAATATATCATTAATATGATGCAGCATATTCTGATAATCCTCCGGTATATTATCTTCCTGATAAGAACAGATCAGCATAATGCCATGCCCCATCTTTACAAAAGAATAATCGTGTACTTTTGTGTCACGATACTGACGGTACATTAACTTGTCAAAATATGTATGGATCTTCAAGTTGTTCGACATATCCCTCGATGTAATATTGGCCGTAATAATACTCGGATGAAAGTGCGGATTGATCTCCAATGCAATTTTTTCTACGGTAGACGGTTTATGTTTTTCGTTCACAATAGAATTTAATTTTTCCTCTGCAATAACATACTGCGCACGCGTCTTCATCGACTCATTGATACATATGATCAGATCTTCCATAAATTGCTCATAAAAAGAAAACAACGGTACATGATACAATTTCGCTAACTTGATAATATCTTCCGGCAGTTCCCGATCCGGCGGAATCTTAATTGCAATACCGGATACCTGCTTTTGGATCAAGGTACGGAGTGTCCCATTGACCAATTCCGGATCAGAATCAGCAAAGAAATAGGATAACAGTACAAAATATCCATAACCATATCCTTCATAATCGATCCGGCTGCTCTCATACTCCAAAATAACCGTCGCATTCACTAAATTATTAAGGTATTTTTCCCCACATATTATCTTAAAGTCCTTAAATAGGGACAGTTCCAAAATCTCGCTAATCTGAATCATAACTATCCTCCACGCCTATACAATCTTATACTTCCAATCATTAGGCATATCTGTGCATTGCGAATCATATTCGCATTTTGTCCGCCTTGGTGTCATTTTGAAAATATTATACCTTGGGTTAATATGCTTTGCAATGCCGAAATACTAACATAGAGATGATCGCCGTCAATCCTTCTGCAATCCAAAACGCATGCCATACTCCCGTCGCTCCTATTGCGTAACTCAACAACATCGCTGCCGGAATAATGATCACAATATAACGGCACAACGAGATTACTAACGATTGCATTCCTTTCCCTAATCCTTCTAATGCCCCGGAGGCTGTCACAGAGATCGCAGATGTTAGAAATCCTGCACTGATCAATCGAAGTGCTGTTTCTCCAACACGGATCGTCTCCGGAGTATGCGTAAACAGTCCCATTAAAGTTGCCGGGATCGTCATGCAGATCACCGTTCCACCTAACATGATCAAACCATTCATTACAAGAACAAGTTCAAAGATCTTTTTCACACGCTTGTGTTCTCCCGCACCGTAATTATAACCGATCAGCGGACGCATCCCTTGGATAATGCCATTCGCCGGCAGATATAAAAATGTCTGCAGCTTATAATAGATCCCAAGTACTAAAATATAGGCTTCGGAATACACTGCCAAAATTGCATTCAGTGCAGAGATCAACACGGAAGACAACGCCATATTTAAAGTCGCAGGAATGCCGATCGCGTACAACTTTCCGACCATATGTTTATCCGGCCGTAAATAACTTCTTCTCACATGTACCGACAATGGCCGTATTTTACAGATTACGAAATAAACGCACAGCGTTAATACCTGTCCGATCCCCGTAGCAAGCGCAGCACCTCTGATCCCCATTTTCGGAAAAAATCCCAGTCCAAAAATCAGGACAGGATCTAATGCAATATTGGTGCAGCAGCCGATCAGCAAACTGATCATTGTCACTTTCATACGCCCCACTGCCTGAAAGATCTTCTCAAATGCCATGCTGAGCGAGACGACCAAAGCAAAAGAAAATGCAATATCGGAATACTGTATTCCTAAAGCTGCAACCGCTTCTGATCCGGTAAATAAACGCAGAAAAAATGGCATGATCTCAATACTAACTATGGTCAAAAGCACACCGTGCACTGCCGACAAAAGCAGTCCCTGCGTCGTTGCCATATCTGCTTTTTCATAATCCTTTGCACCCAAATAAAAACTGATAACCGCATTCATTCCAACGCCAAAACCAATACCGGCAGCATTGATAAAATTCTGTACCGGAAATACGAGTGATAGTGCCGTCATCGCGTCTTCACTGATCTTAGCGACAAAATAACTATCCACAATATTATATAAAGAATTGACAAGCATCGATATCACCATGGGAAATGCCATCGATACCAACAATGAAAATACCGGTTTTTCTTTCATAAATGTTTCATTCATAACAAAATGAGTCCTTTCTGTTATAAAGAGTAACGCTCACAGCGCCTGACTCATTATAACAGAAGGACTCCTAAAAATCATCTGTTTCTAAGGTATCTTCTCAAATTTTACCGTATCATGATACGAAATTCACAACATTATTTCGTCTTTGCTGAAATAACACCGGACCACTTGCCAATATTTTTTCCATTTTTACTGACAGCACAAATCTTAAGATAGTATTTCTTAGATTTTTTCAATTTCTTAATGGTCTTTTTGGCGCTTGTCACCTTGATAACCTTCGTTCCCTTTACGGCTTTGAGTTTTCCGTTCTTTATCTTGGACAGTTTCTTTTTGCTTGTACTGTACGCAATACGATAGGTCACATTTTTCTGACTCTTCCAGCGAAGTGATAATGCCTTTTTCAGCTTCTTCACTTTGATCTTTGTAACCTTCTTCGGAGCTTTAGCAGTCTGTTTTGTGCCCGGATTTTTCCCGGCATTATTTATGCTGCCACCGTTATTACCGGTATTATTGTTTCCAGTATTTCCAGTGTTATTTCCGGTATTGTTTCCAGTATTACTGCCACTATTATTTCCACCGTTGTTATCATCTTCTTTCGGCGGATTCAAAATTGCTTCATCCTCATCGACCGGATCAGCTGCAAGCTCTCCGTCTGTCACCACCGGATCAACTTTTTCATAAGAAACCTGATCCATATCAAATGTCTGATCCCTGTACTCCTTACCAACAGTCATGCTGTCATCCGTATTGCTGACCGGTACCAATGTGTAACGATAGTCATACACTTTGTTGTTTTTCACCAAGTATGGATCTAACGTATCAAATCCACAAGACGCATTACCTGTTCCGCTGACTGCAGCATCGACAGTGACAAATGTTTTGGTAAGTGGCTTTAACTCGTTGACATGTTTTGCTTTGTCGAGCTGCTCTGTCATGAAATGTAAAGCAGATGCATTGACATCCTCATTGCCACAGATCAACATTCCGATTCCATTTGTTTCATTGTCAAGACGGATCCATTTCACACCTGTCAGATTTCCACAATCTTGAGGTTTTGCAAATGGATAGAACATCTTATTAACCGTAGAAGTATATGCTCCTACCCTCGTATAAGTCTGTCTGTCACAGTAACTTTCATCATCACCATTTCCATACCAAGAGACATTTTCTGTCCCTTTCGCAAGCGACAATCGTGTTCCAACTTTAATAAACTTCTTGACTTTTGTTTTAGTAAAGTCGAGTTTCATACGTACCGTTACCGCCCCAGTATCTTCGATCAAATAACTCATTTCTATCGTTCCCGGAGTCTTTGTTTTGCTGTCCAACAGATAGGAAGAATTCCATTTCGTGGTGAGCATATAATTACCATCTGCACTCTTTCCCACCGTTGGTTCGCCATCTAATGTCAGATAACTCATTATATCCTTGAAATGAGAAGAATCATTGTCAAGCTTTGCTCTGGAAATATTAGGCTTCGGACCTTCCTTCATGAGCAATTGGTCTTTGTAATAATAGGACTCCAGTAATCCCGTATCCAAATTCAATTTGAACCGAAAGTCTTTGCCGGATACTATAAAATAATGGCTCTGCTTCTTGATCTGCACATTCTTTCCATTCAAAGTATGTGCCACTTTTGTACTTTTAGCATCAATGGTGAATTGCGCATATGCAACTTCGTAACCTGCCTTCGCCCAGTCTGAATCTTCTTTTGTCTTTACATGAATATTAAGATAATAATCTGCACCAGACTTAAGCTGTTCCGGCATCACATAAGGAACCGTGATCTTTTTCTCCTCTTTCGGAAGAACTTCATCATTCAGTGTTCCCTGTGAAATGATCTGGTCATTTTCCTGCAATTCCCATGTCACATCATACTCGGACAATTTTGCAGAAATACTTTCGTTGCTTACCGTTAATTCATTATTTGTCAACTTATCCTGATCGGATTTAAACCAAAAGCTCTGGTATTGATATTTCACTTCCTTCAACTCTGGCTGTGGGTCGCGATCTGCAGACACAAGACCATTTTGGCAGAAGTTTTCGTCTCCACCGGTGTCGCCCCAGTCACCACCGTATCCCAGGAAGTATCCATCTAACTGATTCAAACCGCTCTGATGAGCATCTTTACTGCTATAATAATTCCAATCTTTTTCTCCGATCTTGACTTTTCTGGACTGATCTACCCAATCCCAAATAAAGCCTCCAAGCATACTATCATATTTGCGGATAACATCCCAATAATCGCTTAAATTGCCGACCGCATTACCCATTGCATGATCATACTCATTCAGCAAGAACGGCATTTGACTCTTACTTGTACCATAACCGATAATGCTGTCCGGTGTATAATACATATGACTTATCATATCAATTGCCGTAGAGCCTTTGTCTCCACCACTCATACCTTCATAGTGAAGCATTCTGCTATCGTCGCGATCCTTAAAATACTGCACCATATGTGCAAATGCGCCGTTAGCATAATTACCATCTCTTTGTGTCCATCCTTGAGAGCTTTCGTTACCAATAGACCAAAACAAGTTGCTTGTCGTATTCTTAAATCTTTCGTACGAAGCAGTCTGTCTTGTCATTGCAGCCTTTTCAAGTGTTGCTATTGCATCCTCATCTGTGATCAAAGCATGCGATTCATTATTCGATTCGCACATTAGATACAGTCCATATTTATCGCATAGATAATACATATAATCATCATTTGGATAATGCGATGTACGGATTGCATTGATATTATTCTGTTTCATCAACATAATATCTTTTTCATACACCTTTTTGGAAATATATTTGCCGGTTTCCGGATCGGTGTCATGTCGATTCACGCCTTTGATAAGAAGTCGTTTCCCATTTAATTTAACGGTATCATAATGGTCGGTTGCATTGTTATACTTTCCATCATTTGTCACTTTTGTCGATGTAAAAGTCAACTTACGAAATCCTACATTTTGACTCACACTTTCGTAATGAAGTTTGGAGCTTTTATCATACAAAGATAATACCATTGTATACAGGTTTGGATGATCACTGTCCCAAAGTTTTGGATCTGTAATCTGCATCTGCAGTGACGTCTCCGTCTGTTTACCGGATGCGATTGCTGCAATATCTTCCTGCGTTGTAGCACATAAATTTCCCTGATCATCATACAAATTAAGCTGCGCGGCCATGTTCGATGATTCTGTTGCAGAATCATTGATCATCTGCATTTTCACTTTAAGATCAGCTGTAGAATAATCGTCTGACAAATCTGTCGCTAATGTATAGTCCTGTACATGCACTGTAGGTGTACTTGTCAAATATACATCGCGGAAGATTCCGCCATCATAGATCATGTCTTGATCTTCCATCCATGTTCCATCGCAGAACTTATATACCTTTACGGCAAGTACATTCTCCTTACCCGGATCATTCAATGCATCTGTAATATCAAATGTGTGTGGATCATAACTATCCTCACTATAACCGATTTCCTTTCCATTAATATATAGATAATATGCCGACTCTACTCCACCTAAAGTAATATAAACCTTTCCATTCTTTTGCAGCATAGAATCTTTCACCGTGAAAGTTTTACGATAAAGACCCACGGGATTTTTCTTCGTTGGTGCCAATGGAAACTCTGTACTTTCTTCAAATGGCATCGCTGAATTCGTATAGATTGAGTGATCGAATCCATAGCTTGTCCAGCTGGCCGGAAGAGTAACCTTTTTCCATCCATCTTTCGCATCCATCTTATAGTTCGTATTTTGAAATGCACCGGCTGCTTCTGCTTTTGCCGGATTATCAAATACGGTCAGATCCCAGTCCTGTCCTTCTCCGGTAAGTAACTGGTAATACGACGACTTGTCTCTTGCATAATCTTTGGCACCGGCATATGCAGATGCAATATCTGCATACGGAACCAAATTAGAACTATCCGGCAATGTATTCACCGAAGTAATATCTAAATTATTATCCTCTCCTGTCCATTCTCTGCCGGTAAGAGATTTTCTCGTAATCTTAGCTGCCGTAGAATCCGGCAGTTTTCCGTAATCAAATGCCTCACTCTTAAACTCTGTATCCGCCGCCTTTGCCTTATGTGGTAATGCAATCGACAATTGTGTCGGTAAACTGCTAAGCATCAGAGATATTGCAAGTACACCAGTGCCTATTCGCTTTCCCCATATTTTTTTCATCCTAATCCTCCATTCTGACATACATCATCTTATATATCTGCAAACGCCCGACTAAATAGCCGGGCTTGTTTGCAATTTATTTCTATTTTCGTGTTACACTATACTACCTTGATCGTTACCTTCGCTTGTTTCTTTCCAATCTTAATTTTCAGAACACTTTTGCCTTTCTTAACACCTTTTACTTTAATCGTACAAGTCTTTTTCCCTAAGGTTTTCTTCAGTACTTTAGCCTTGTTTTTTCCAGATAATTTTACACTCTTGATCTTATCTGTTGTTTTCGTATTTTTGAGTGCTGTTGTCAGCTTAAATGTCACTTTCTTGGTTTTTCCTTTTTTGATCACAACTGTTTTTTTCGTTGCTTTGATCTTCTTTACAACATTTGCTTTATTTGTTTTTTTAGAAATTGGAATAACCTTTTTGCTGTTGGTGTCAGGTGTTGCCGTTGGTGTTGCTGTATTCCCAGGTGTCGGTGCAGGTGTTTCTTGTGGTGTTGTCGGAACCGGAGTCGGTGTAACATCAACAATTGGTACTACCGGAGCTGCCTTCACCTCGTCGGATGCACTATATGCATAGCAAGCCTTAAAGTTTACATGAATCTTCTTTGTATTTGCGATGTCTTCCTGCTTTGCCTCTCCCAGTTGGAATACAAGCTGGATAGACGCCGCACTAATATCAGCACTTGAAATCGTCTTTCCAATTCCATCGGTCTCACTAGCAAAATCAAGTATTGCTTCATAAGTACCACTCTGGTCAATGGTTACCCCTGTTGGCTTACCAGATGCCCATCCTCCGATACCTGTTGCCCAAGTAAGCGGATATGCTTTATCCAAATCATAATTTGTAATGTCAAACACTACTTTTACTTTCGCAGTATCATCCGGTAACTGTGCATCGTCCAAAATATTTTTTTCTCCATCAAATTTTGAAAATAATTTGACCCAATGCTTGCCATTGTCTTTTTCATAGCTGCTTAACTCCTCTTCGTCAGATACCCTCGCCAGATCAAAACTGGTTTCGTGAACTGTTCCATCCTCACTCTGTGCAAACGGAATCTGTGTTTCTGACGCATGCACGGTCTTTACCACAGTAGCTGCCGGTATCGTCAGTGCTACAGCAAGCAGACCTGCCAAAATCATTTTGTGTGTTTTTTGTAATCTCATATTTTTTCCTCCTTTTAGCGGCTGAATTTTTTATAACCGCTTTTCTTTAATTTTTTCAGGTTCGCTCTTCGCACTGCTGCAGTTGAACCTTTTAATTTTATTTTGTGTTTACATCCTTTGTACGCATTTTTGGACACCTTTGTTAATTTTCCTTTTACAACAAATGTCTTGAGATTTTTCGCTTTTCGGAATGCATACTTTCCTATCTCTTTCACATTTTTTCCAAGAGTAACTTTGGAAGCCTTAATGCCCTGACACGCCTTCGTTCCAATTGCCGTAACACGATATTGATATGCTCCAATCTTGATCTTATCTGGTATAACCAAAGCAGCCGCTTTTTTGTACTTTTTATTCAAACCGGACAACTTAACAGTTCCGGCTTTTTTCATTGTTGCCGCCTTAGTCACTTGATAAACTCCAATATTCTTATTGACCTTTGTTCCCCTTTTCGGGCTGTTCGGACGATCCGCTTTCGGCGTTTGCTGCGGAGCAGCTGTAGGTTTTACGGTTGGCTGCACGGACGGTGTCTGTGTCGGTTTAACGTTTGGACGTTTCGTCGGCTGAACATCCGGTTCTTTTTGTGTATGTTTAGCGCCTAAGATACCAACCATATCTACTGCCAGTGTTCCATCTAATACCTCTACAGTTACTACATGCTTTCCATAAGCAAGATCTGTTACTGCAACTGTCATATTCATATTAGCTGATTTTTGTGTTTCTTGTTTCGCCTGCTGCTTTCCGTCGACAGTCATCTGCACAGTACAGGTCTTTTTCATCTCTCCTAAGATTTCTAATCCTGTTCCGGTAAAGGTATACGTAAGAGTTGCTCCATTGTCCGTATTTTTGGACACACTTCGCTGATATACATACATTCCCTGACCGTTCGTGTGCAGCCATTTGTCATTGTATTCAAGTTTTGTGTTTTTCTGTGCGGACAGATCATATTGTTCCATATTATCTAACAATTCCGTACAATACGGTACATAACCGTCCAGCTTTTTGACCTCCAGATTGTCAAACTGTGTATATACATTGGAACTTCCTAACGCTATTCGTCCTGCAGTGATAGGCTGTTCATCTGTATAACTGCCAACCAGCGTATAATTGACATATGCGTTAATCGTATTGCCTTTTCCTTCCAGCGTGATCGTATTCCACTGATTTGCACCTGCATCAAACTGTGTTTTGGCATCACAGGTACCGGTCACAACTTTTTTGGCTTTACGATACAACTCCCATTTACCATCCGGATATAATTTGAATGTGTAACCGCTTGCAGATGTAATATTATGAGAACCACCCATTTCTCGTATTGCTACAGCCGCATAATTTTTAACATCTTCCCGTTCAAATAAGACATCCACAGAGGCTTTGTAATTTGTCCAGCGAAAATCTCCAATCAAGGTTACCGGAGCACCGGAATTCCAGCTGCCACCCACACCGGTCTCTGTAATATCTGTCTGCTGACGCAGTACATGTTCACCAGACTTCGTCTTATATACTTCAAAGGCACCATTCATGGTATGCGTATAACGTGCCATTGCACCGGTATCACCACCACGAGACTGGATATAATCCTCCGTCTCACCGGTAAAACCACCTTTGCCATCAAGCACCGGAACCGTCTTCCCAGCATACTCAAAATCATCTGCATACAGATAATCGCTCTCGACGTCCTGTTTACTTCCGGTACGATCCGTATCCAATACCGTTCTTTCACCTTCGACAGGAAGAGCCTTCGTATGCTCTTCATCGTCTGCAACTTGCAGCGTAGTTACTGTCACAGCAGAATATGGTTTAACCTTTACCGTATAGACTCCATTATCATCTGCTTTCGCTGTACCGATGCATTTCATATAATTTTCATTAAAAGCACCATCATCTGCCGCACGTGTTTCCCATATTTCCAAATTCTGATCTTCAGCAAGCTTCATATTCTTGGTTTGAATCTTATATTCCATTGGATATTCACTATCATTAACGATCATTGTCGAGAAATTGTCCTTGGCAGGAGATGCCAGTGTCATATAATTTTCTCCGCCGTTACGTCCATTTACCGGATTCGTTCCATCCGCAGTACATTTACTTGCCTGCGGTACAGCACGCCAGATTCCCGCTGTATTATCCTCATTTTCCCAGCCGGTTACTGCAAATTTGCTTATATGTGCAAGCATGAGTAATCCGGCATCATAATGGATCCAGCCTGACCACGGATCACGCGCGCTCACTAATTCCTTGAAGGAAAACTGTGCTCCCTCATAAAATGATCCAATTGCCGGCTGATAGATCACATGCGATCTTCTGGACTGTACAAAACCTTTGATAAATGTATTCGCCATTTCCAGTGCACTGCCGGTTCCTCCAAGACCTGTTCCCTCTGTCGTTGGATCTTTCACATTATTAGAAGGACGAAATGCTGAATTGGAAAATGTAGCCTGTGCCTCACTATTCCATACCTCTTTATCTTTGGTCTGTGCAAGCCATTTCATTCCACCATTGGAATCATCCCATGGACTGTAATGGTATCCAACAACATCTACCGAATTATAAAAATCACTGTCCGATTTCATGGACTCCACAACGCTATCAGACGCTGTTCCGGCTTCATCCGAAACAACTAATTTGATCTTATGATACAACGCAAGTGCTTTCTCATCCGGAATCGTTTCTTTGGTTTCTGCCGCGATCCATTTTGCAAACTTTTTGGTAAACGCTACATCGCTGTCCACATCCCATTTTTCATTGATATTTGGATTAATATAATCGACCATATAGCCGTACTTTTCATACGCGTCTAAAATTGTCTCTTTGTACCATTGATAAATCTTTTCATCTGTTTCTGCCCACACCGGAGCTTCCCAGCGCAATATACTCACTTTGATTTTAGGATTGATCTTCTTAGCATCAGCAGCTAACTGCCATCCTGGATTACGCAACACATTTGCCTTCTCTTTTTCTGTTCTCTTTGTGCAAGATTCCGGTCCTGTTGATGTATTACGATCATTTCCCATTTCCAATTTTACATGATTCATGATTGGATAATTACCGCCAAACAAATACTGCATAAGCTCCGCATATGCCTTTGGCTGCTCTGCCTTATAATCCATTAGCAGATCACTGGTAGAATTACCGCTAAGCATGCCAAAGCCTTTATAGGTAAGACCATTCACATTATTTACGGCGATATCATTTCCATTCAAAACAACATTACCCATTTTCGTTTCAGGCTGTGAAACATCCTGCTTCTCCGTTTCAGACTTCGCAGCCGCATAAGCCTTCCGCGTCGATGTACTGATCGACTGCACCGGTAAGCCACTCATCGTAAGTGCACATGCCAAAACAATGGCACCTATTCGGTTTCCCCATTTTTTTCTCATACCTTGCTCCTTCCGTATAAATTGTTATACTTACTACTCACAAGGTATTATAATCGTCATCCTTAATTCTTTACAATCTGAAATATTTTGCAAACCCTTAAAATATTAGTACATAGGTGGTGCTTACTACATACTTTTTATCCTATGTGATTATGACTATTTCTGTATTCTCTCGGAGAGATCCCTTCGTATTTTTTGAATACAATTCCAAAATAATTAGCATCCTTATACCCTACCCGTCTTCCGATCTGCGCAATCGGCGCATTGGTATCCAGTAATGCGACTTTTGCACTGCCGATACGTTTCCTTGCCAAATACTCCATTGGCCTCATGCCAATTTTATCATGGAATACTCGACAAAAATGCTGGGTAGATATCCCACAAACAGATGCCAACGTCTGCAAACTAATATCATCTCTATAATTCTTTTCCATAAACACTATGGCATTATCAACCACTGTTCCTGTGCGATTTTCCTGTTGTACGATTAATAATTTATGCATAAGCAAAATGTATTGATAAACTAACATTGAGCAGTGTCCTGCACCATCTCCCGGTTCTCTTGCAGCAGCCGCAATCTGATCATAAAGCTTTTTGACTTCTGTAATATCATTGATCGTTTTTACAACATAACGTCCAAACCCTAAGCGTGCCATCATAGCATCCAAAGAATCCCCACGAAAGACCACCCAATATGTTGTCCAGTCACCATCGATCGGATAATATGTATGCGACTCACCGGAAGCTATATAAAAAATACTGCCTTTACCGGCTGTGTATTCCTTATCACCAACAATTATTTTTCCTTTGCCCGACATTGTAAATAATATTTGATGAGATATTAATCCTTCCTCGCGATGCGTGTGAAATTCCGGATCTGATATCCCTATCCCGGTCAAATAAACCGGATAACATTCCTGTATTCCAATAACCGGGTAATTCGCATGAAACATAATAACCTTCTCCTCTCCTATTCATCTGCTTTCATCGTCATTTATTTTTCTCTGAGAGTTATCATTATTATACATGAATTAGTATATATTTGCACCGACAAAAAAATCCTATCTTCCCTTTTATCAGGCAATTATATGCCACCATTCTAATACGAATGGAAAAGGAAAAATAGGATTTTTGATTTTAATTTATGATACACTACATTTTGTAATACGCTTTTTCAGCAAAACTCATGGATCATATAATACACATAAAAGCTTGTTTAAATTATGCTTCCTCACCATGATCGCTGTCAGCCAGCGCAGCTGTGATGATTGCCATCGAATATACCTCTGATGCATTGCAACCACGTGACAGATCATTAACCGGTGCATTCAGTCCAAGCAAAATCGGACCATACGCATCAAAATTACCCATACGCTGTGCAATCTTATAACCGATATTTCCGGCACTGATATCTGGGAAAATAAAGGTATTCGCATGACCGGCTACTGTAGACTCCGGACACTTCGTGCGTGCCACACGAGGAGATACTGCTGCATCAAACTGAAGCTCTCCATCGATTGGGAGATCCGGATACTTCTCCTTGGTCTTCTGTGCTGCATTTCGCATCTTATCTACTGCCTCGCCCTTACCGGATCCGTGTGTGGAATAGCTAAGGAATGCTATCTTAGGATCTACATCAAAGATACGGGCACATTTCGCTGTTTCTCCTGCGATCTCGACCAGATCGTCTTCCGTAGGATTAATATTGATCGCACAATCGCCCATAGCAAGTACTTCATTATCACCGGTAGCACTTGGACGAACAAGAATAAAACAGGAAGAAACCAGATTATTTCCAGGTTTTGTCTTGATCAACTGCAAAGCAGGACGAACAGTATCTGCTGTTGAATATGTTGCACCACCAAGCAGTGCATCTGCAAATCCCATCTTTACCAACATTGTTCCAAAATAGTTAGCCTGCTTCAGTATTTCTCTTGCCTGATCCGGTGTGACACCTTTCTTCTTACGAAGCTCACAATATAACTCCACCATTTCATCTATCTTGTCAAACTTCTCCGGATCAATGATCTCTGCACCGCGAATGTTAAATCCACTTTCCTCTGCAGCGTCCGCAATACGTTTCTCATCACCAATCAAAATAGGGTGCAGGAAATAGCTTGCAAGTAATCGGGAAGATGCCTCCAAAATACGTGGATCTTCACCCTCTGTAAATACGATCTTCTTAGGATTCTTCTTTAAGATTCCTATTAACTGTCCAAAACCGAACACATCATCATCTCCATTCTTTCGTTTCACTTAATAATATTATAATGGGAGAATTTCTCATAACTCCTTAAATTCACCAAGCCCATTGTCTAACATTATGAGGGCGATGTCAAGGGATTTTCTCAAACAATTTTGATCTTTATTTGAGACTTTTTATTATTATACGTGTATACATAAATACGCACTGTCCCTCGTCTTTTTGCCTTGATTTTTCCGGTACTGTTTACCGTTGCTATCCTCTTATTGGATGACACAAAACGCAGTTTATAACTCGCACTCCCCTTGCTTAATATTGTCCTTGTCTGTAACGTTTTTCCTTTTTTTATTTTTGCCTTTTGAGCGGTAATCTTTATTTTCTTAGGCGCCTTTTTTACTGTGACACGTATGGTCTTTTTCTTGCCGTCTACCGTCTGAATAACGATTTTGGCCGTCCCTCTTTTGCACCCTTTAACCACGCCATTATTCGTTACCTTGGCAACCTTCGTATTTGAGCTGGTCCACTTAACTGCTGCCTGCACCGAACCGCCGGTAACAGTCACCGGAAGAGTGATCTTCTCACCTTTTCCGATCGTATATTTGGCTTTCGCCTTAATCTTGGTCTGATAACGGCCACCGGCATTTGGTGAAACCGTCCGTTTCGGTTGTTCTGTCGCATCCGAAGGTGCTGCTGTCGATGTCGGCGCACCTGACGTCGATGGTTTTGTTGGCGATATCGGTGTGCCTGACGTCGATGGTTTTGTTGGCGGCAGCACCACAGGTGCTACCGTAGGTGTTGCTGTAGGCGTTAGTGTTGCCACCGGTTCGTCAGCAGGGTTGCCAAATACTTTGATGCAGGCATTATTCAGATCATATTGCACACCATCTACAGATATCGCCGTATTGTCATACCACTTAGCATCTTCCGCGAAATAAGTATAACTCTGTCCCGCTGAGGCACTATAACAGTGTCCATTCTGCGGATCATTTTGTCCCTCTAGCGGAACGCAGGCAGAATCATCCACGGTCGCATATGTAATAACCACCGAAAACTTCTCGCCATCTGCAACGCGAACCTCTTTCGGAATCTGTACCGTATGATAGCCTGTTTTGGCAAAGTTGCCACTCACACTCGCTTCTTTGATCTGCGTTCCGTTGGTTGGATCTTTCCCTGATACAGAACGATAAATATCTACTGTATATGGCTGATCCTCCTGTACTGTATAAAAAGCAACTGCCTGTAACTGCTGTGATCCATCTGCTGTATACACATTGGCGGTCTTCACTTCTTCCGGCGAACGGAGCGAATTGTTCCAACCATTGCCATCATATTGAAAGATGGTCTGGTAGGTATCTGCCGAAACACCTTCAAATGTGTAATATTCACAAAGTGATGGATCATAATAAGATACCCAGAAATACCCATTTTCATCTTTGGAGTAATTGGTACCATAGCTATTTGCGATCAGCCACGCCCCGGATTCCGGAGCATCCTTGCTGAAATTATTAAAATCATCATCCCAGCCGACAATTGTGACACAATGATTTGCCTGATCAATCCCCATCATGTCGTAAGCATAACTGGCGTACACACCATTCGTCTCCTTGTAATAACGACTGGACAGATTCGGATTATAATACAACGCCACATCCATTGCCCCATGCGTCAATATTGCTTCCTTGATCTCATTTCTTGATGTGATATCGCTTGCCAGATATGGATCATAACATTCGGAGTCTGTCAACTGGATTAACGACTGTGTACGTAGCGAGGATGCCGCATTTTTCATGACAGATGCCATATTAGAAGCCGTATCAAAGGGAGCCTCACTCTCTGCCACAGCCCCCCATTTGTTTGCTAAGACAGCCTGTGCAACGTCTGCATTTCCACCTTTATTATAACTTGCTCTATCAGAAACATAGTCACGCGACATATGATCACCATACAATGGACTGGTCGTATCATCCAGGGCATGATAGGCGTACCATGCCAAGTGATTTTCGGACAGATCCGCAGTATCTTTGGTTAAGATCCCCTTCATCAGGCAATCAGATTCCAACGCTTTTAATGCTCCAAACGCCCAACAGGCACCTGTATCCTGCTGATTGCGAATTGGCGTTTCCTGCTCTGTTCCACGCGGATCATAGCTCGCTGGAAGTGCCATGGAGCGTTTATTCTTAGCCGCAGCAGACAATGTATACCTAGATAACGTATTGCCTGTATCATCCTGCAGCGAATAGGAAATATGGCCCGCCGTATTTTCCTTGTATACTTTATGATATAGCTCTGCTTGATTGGCCGATTCGGTTATATCTGCTACAGAGCTCTGTGCGGTGTCAGCAGTCATCGCATCTGCCGCCTGGCGATCCCAATTCCCCACCCCCGGCACAGCAAGCGCAATTGCTACTAACACCGCAATTCTTTTTTTCTTTTTCATATGCCACCTTCCTTCCATTCTGCTCACATTCGTAATTTCATAATAATTGCGCATGATTTCTGCGCATACCGGAGTTTCGAAGAAACTCCTAAGATGAGCACTGCGTGCTCGTTATATCATAATAATTGCGCATGATTTCTGCGCATACCGGAGTTTCGAAGAAACTCCTAAGATGAGCACTGCGTGCTCATTATATCATGCAAACACGTAAACTATCCCTCAATACTTCTATTATAACATGAAAATCTGTTTAAATTATGTCTCTTCTCATTTTGGGACCCGTTTTGCATTCTTGTAACCATATTTATTTTACGTTTCTTGATGGCAGGACTCAATATATAGCGGCTGCAAAATATAATTAGCCCATCGACA
>UMKO01018846.1_pt1 | contig 19097 bp, 7 predicted proteins | sample 1966311 | NCBI WGS metagenome assembly UMKO01 (sample SAMEA4836178, study PRJEB28245) | human gut metagenome | biome: gut microbiome; material: fecal sample | place: Denmark | collected 2008
AGGAGGATACACAGAAAAAATGAAGGGAAAAAGTTTTTTGGTAGAAAACAACTGTTTGTGTAAGGTGGATTTTATGAATATTTTGTTAATATAGGAGAAATTCAGCGCTTTAATGTAGCAAATTCTATACAAAGTGAGGAAAAGCAAAAGAGGGGGTTGACATTGCTTTATCGCTTTGATATACTAAAGCGCAAATAAAACAGACAAGCTTCTGTACAGAGAAAAATTGTGTTTTATTAAAAAAATAGGGGATTTAACCTGAAATTTATAAGATTTTGCTTTTTAATTAAAATTTAGCAAATCAGAAGGAGGAAATTATGAAACGCACAACAGCAAGAGTAACTGCGGCAGCAGTGGCAGCAATGATGGCGATGGCTTCGCTGAGCGGCTGCGGCGTGATGAGCAGTGCATCTAAAGAAGCGGCAACCCAATCCACAACCGGCACCCAGCAGGACAGCAAGGAGATTCACGATCTGGTCCTGGCACATCTGGCATCGACCGAAATTTCCACCTTCAACCTGCTAAATTCGCAAACACAGGCGGATGTTCAGTATCTGACCAATATGTTGGATGGTCTGGTCGAAGCAGACAGCTACGGAAACATTGTCCCGGGCATTGCGACCGACTGGGTCACTGAGGATGGCGGCAAAACCTGGACCTTCCATCTGCGGGACAATGTCACCTGGGTGGATGTCAACGGAAATGAAAAGGCGAAACTGACAGCGGACGACTTTATGACCGGCATGGAGTGGGTGCTCAACTTCTATAAAAACGATTCGGCAAACGTGTCTATGCCCAGTGAGATGATTCAGGGAGCCAAAGAATATTACGAGTACACCAAGACCCTTACGGAGGAGCAGGCATATCAGCTGACAGCAGGGGACGGCTCCAAATTCCGTGAGATGGTTGGAATCGAAACGCCGGACGACTACACACTGGTCTACCATTGTACCGCAGCAAAACCATACTTTGATACTGTGATGGCATATATCTGTATGTATCCGATGGCACAGGGCATGGTGGACGAACTGGGAGTCGAAGGCGTACAGGGGATGAACAACGAAAATATGTGGTACAACGGCTGTTACTTGATGACCTCCTATGTACAGGGAAATGAAAAGCTGTTTGTGCCGAATCCTGCTTACTGGGACAGCGATTGCAAGCGGTTTGACTCCATCACGGTCAAGATGGTGGAATCCAACGATGTTGCCTATCAGCTTTATCAGTCCGGTGAGACAGATTATGTTGAGTTGAGCGAAAGCAACGTCAAGACCATCAGCAGCGATGAAAACAATCCGTACCACGACAAGATGGTGGAGTGGAAGAAGACCTTCTCCTCGATTCAAATGAAATTTAACTATGACAAGAGAAACGAGGATGGAAGCGATGACAACAACTGGAACCGGGCAGTTGCCAATGAGAACTTTAGAAAAGCATGGTACTACGGACTGGATTTCACCGATTACTTCAGCCGTTACAATGCCATCAACCCGATGAGCTGTGAGAATAACACCTATACCATGAATGGGCTGTGCTACACCAGCGACGGCACCGATTATACCGAACTGGTGAAAAAGGAGCTGGGACTTGCCGAAGAAAACGGAGAGACCCCTGCACGTCTGGACTGCACTAAAGCAGAAGAATACAAACAGAAAGCAATCGAGGAGCTGACCGCGCAGGGTGTTACCTTCCCGGTAGAGGTAGATTATTACATCTCCGGCTCCAATCAGACGGCTCTGGATACTGCTACGGTGCTCAAACAGGTGTTTGCAGACAGTTTGGGAGAGGATTTTGTCACACTGAATATCGGCACCTATGTTTCCAGTGTACGCAAAGAGGTTTATGAACCACAGCTTCAGTCGATTGCCATCACCGGATGGATCCCCGATTACGGCGACCCACAGAACTATATGTCCCAGGAAACCTACGGCAACGACAACGCTTATTACACCGTTCTGGTTTCTAACGCCAATGATTTGGAGGACAACGAGCAGAACAAGGCTGTTTTGGGTCTGTATAAGGAATTTACCGCTTTGGTAGAAGCAGCCGATGCTATCAGTGAAAAGGATGCACGCTATGCTGCCTATGCAAAGGCAGAAGCCTTCTTGCTGGACCATGCGATGAATATTCCGGTTTACCATGACATCGGTTGGGTGTTGACCAAAATCAATCCATACAGCAAGATGAACGCAGTCTATGGAATCCAGAACTGGAAAATCAAAAACTGGGAAACCAACTCGGACGGTTACAGCACAGAGCTGCTGGCAGAGGATATTGCTGCACACAAGAGCAAATAAGCAGAAAGAGGGGGCTGAAGAGATTCTTCAGCCCTCATTTTTTGGTTGGATATAGTTAAAGGTATAAGTAAAGTAAACACTGAATAATATTAGAATATAGATAGAATTTATTCGGAAAACTTATATGAATATATAAATTGATATTTATATAGACGAAAATAAGCGGGATTATTATATCGAATCAAGCAGATATTTGTAGAATAATCACAGTTTTTTTAAAAAATAAATAATATATAAGCGCAATTTTAATAATTTATCTTGACACTATCCCTTTAGCTTGCTAAAATAAACAAGTAAAGCGGCTGATATAAAATATAGTCCCATATTCAGCTGTGCTGCATCATTTCATGCATCCCTTGGGGGCAGTTCTGCTGCCGTCATCGAACATAAGGAGGAACATTATGAAAAAAACAGCATCCAGAATTCTGGCACTGGCGCTGACAGCATCCCTCATCCTGAGCGGCTGCGGTTCGACCGGCACAGGAGAAAACACACAGGCAAATAACGAAAAACCGGCTTCCGGCGAGAGCAGTGCTGAAAAACCGGCAGAGGAAGAAAAGACCGAAGAGGTTGCACAGGGCGAAGCAATCACCGACCTTGTTATTTCCAAGATTGCAACCTCTGAACTTTCCACCTTCAACCTGCTCAATTCGGAAACATCCGCTGACTCTCAGTATCTGACCAACCTCTGGGATGGTCTGCTGGAGGTCAACTCCTACGGTGAGCTGGTTCCGGCAATTGCAGAGGAGTGGGGAACCGAAGACGGCGGTCTGACCTGGACCTTCCATCTGCGTGACAATGCAGCATGGGTGGATGTCAACGGCAATGAAAAAGCAAAATGTGTTTCGCAGGACTTTTTGACTGCAATGGAGTGGATTCTGAACTTCCATAAAAATGATTCTGCCAACACCTCGATGCCGATGGAGATGATTGAGGGCGCTACCGAATATTATGAATATACCAAGAGCCTGAGCGCAGAAGAGGCTTATGCACTCAATGCGGGAGAAGGCTCCAAATTCCGCGAGATGGTCAAGATTGAAACGCCTGACGAGCATACTCTGGTTTACCATTGCTCGACTGCAAAACCATACTTTGATACCGTAGCGGCTTACGGATGTCTGTATCCGTTGGCACAGGGCTTGGTGGATGAGCTGGGCGTAGACGGAATCAAGTCGATGAACAACGAAAATATGTGGTACAACGGCTGCTACACCATGACCTCCTATATTCAGGGCAATGAAAAGATCCTGACCAAGAATCCGCTGTACTGGGATACCGATTGCACCCGCTTTGAGACAGTCACTATCAAGATGGTAGAATCCAGCGACGTGGCATACCAGCTGTATCAGTCCGGCGAAATTGACGAGGTGGGTCTGACCGAGAGCAATATCAAGACCATCAGCGGCGATGAGAGCAATCCATACCACGACAAGATGATTGAGTGGCCGAACGATTTCCGTTCCTATCAGTTCCACTTCAACTATGATAAACGCAAGGAGGATGGCACACCGGATACCAACTGGAACAATGCCATTGCAAACGAAGCGTTCCGTCTGGCTTGGTACTACGGTTTGGATTTGACTCCTTCTTTCAGCAGAACCAACGCTATCAATCCGCTCAGCTGTGAGAACAACTTCTACTCGATGCCGGGCTTGCTGTATACTTCTGATGGTACCGACTACACCGAGCTGGTTAGACAGGAATTGGGTCTGCCGCAGGAAAATGGGGAAACACCGGTCAGATTGGATGCTGACAAAGCAGCTCAGTACAAAAAACAGGCGATGGAAGAGCTGAGCGCCATCGGTGTCACCTTCCCGGTCGGCATTGACTACTACATCTCCGGCTCCAACCAGGCAGCTCTGGACAGCGCAAACGTTTTGGCACAGGCTCTTTCGAACAGCTTGGGTGATGACTTTGTACAGCTGAATATCAAGACCTATGTCTCCAGTGCAACCAAAGAGGTCTATGAGCCGAAGCTTCAGTCGATCAACATCTCCGGCTGGAATGCAGACTACGGCGATCCGCTTAACTACATCGGTCAGGAGACCTATGGCAACGACAGTGCATACTACACCAGAACCCTGTCCAACGTCAATGACCTGGAAGAAAACGAGAACAACAAAGCTCTGCTGGATGCCTACAAGGAATTCAGCTCGCTGGTTGAGCAGGCAGATGCCATCCACGATGATTTGGATGCCCGTTACAAAGCCTTTGCGAAAGCAGAAGCATATCTGATTCAGCATGCCCTGACTATTCCGAACAATTACAACATTGGCTGGACACTGACCAAGGTCAACCCATACAGCAAGATGAAGGCAATGTATGGTATCCAGAACAACAAGATGAAGAATTGGGAGACCAACGCAGACGGCTATACTGCCGAGCAGGTAGCTGCCTTGAAGGAAGCACACGAAAGCGGAAAATAATTTTTCTGGAATTACTGCAAAAAGGCACAGAGGATTTCTCTGTGCCTTTTTTACTTTATATTTTTGTGTAAAAATATGAAATGAGAAGACTTTATTTTATAAAAATGATGAATAAAGTGTGTAAAAATACGTGAATATCATCAAAGAAAATCAATAAAAATGGGGAAATACCGATTATAGTGATAATATTTTATCAATTATAACAAGTTTTATGCAAAGAATCAGAAAAATAAATAGTTAATATTGACAAGTGATGAAAAATTTGCTATTATGTATTTAAATTAAAGTAAACGATATATTAAGTGCTTTAATTAAGAAAAAAGAGTCGGTATTCTGCACCGGATTGCATGGACAGATATACCGAAGGAGGTAACACAATGAAAAAAACATTGTCCAGACTTCTTGCTGTCGCTTTGACCGCTTCTCTTGTATTAAGCGGTTGTGGGGGAACAGGAACAACTGAAAACAGCGGCACAGAAGAGAAAAAAGAGAACAACGAAACACAGCAGCCTGCAGAAGACAAGAAGGAAGAAAACAAAGAAGCAGCTGCAAGCTCCGGCGAGGAGATTAAGGATTTGGTTATCTCCAGATTGGCGACCAGAGAATTGCAGACCTTTAATATCCTGTACAGCCAGATGGCAACAGACTTTGAAAACCTGTGTAACCTGACCGACCCTCTGCTGGAGCTGAACTCCTACGGTGAGCTGGCACCATGTGTTGCAAAAGAATGGGGAACCGAAGACGGTGGTCTGACCTGGACCTTCAACCTGCGTGACAATGTAAAATGGGTTGACGTCAATGGCAACGAAAAAGCAGATTGTACCGCACAGGACTTCCTGACCGGTCTGGAGTGGGTACTCAACTTCCATAAGAACGACTCCTCCAACACTTCCATGCCAATCGAAATGATCAAAGGTGCAGAAGAGTATTATGAATACACCAAGACCCTGAGCAAGGAAGAGGCAGATGCTCTTACCGCAGGCGAAGGCTCCAAATTCCGTGAAATGGTCGGCGCTGAGGCAAAGGATGACTACACGCTGGTTTACACCTGTGTTGAGCCAAAACCATACTTTGACACCGTAGCTACCTATGCTTGTATGTATCCAATGGCACAGGGCATGGTTGATGAGCTGGGCGGTCCAGATGCAGTCAGAGCCATGAACAACGAAAATATGTGGTACAACGGCTGCTACACCATGACCTCCTATGTACAGAACAACGAAAAGATGTTCACCAAGAATCCACTGTACTGGGATACCGAATGCAAACTGTTCGATACCGTCAATGTTAGACTGGTAGAGTCCAACGACGTTGCATTCCAGCTGTATCAGTCCGGTGAAATTGATGAAGTTGCCCTGACCGAGAGCAACCTGAAGACCATCAGTAGCAATGAAAACAACGAGTTCTACAACTACCTGGTAGAGAAACCGGCAGATAAGTATTCTTATCAGATCCACTTCAACTTTGATAAGTACAATGAAGACGGTACAAAGGACGACAACTGGAATACCGCAATCGCAAACGAAGCATTCCGTCTGTCCTGGTACTATGGTCTGAACCTGTCTGAATATTACAAGAGATTCAATGCAATCAATCCAATGAGCTGTGAAAACGAATGCTTCACTATGAAGGGTCTGGTTTACACTTCCGACGGCACCGACTATACCGAACTGGTTAAGAAAGAACTGGGTCTGCCGGAGATGGACGGCGAAAAGATGGTAAGACTGGATGCTGATAAAGCAGCTCAGTATAAGAAACAGGCGATGGAAGAACTTTCTGCTCTGGGCGTTACCTTCCCAGTAGGCGTTGATTACTACATCTCTGCTTCTAACCAGACTGCTCTGGACAGCGCAACTGTATTTGGTCAGGCTCTCTCCAGCAGCTTGGGCGATGACTTTGTAAAACTGAATATCAAGACCTACGTTTCCAGTGAGCGTAAAGAAGTATTTGACCCGAAACATCACTCGATCACCATCCGTGGTTGGGGTGCTGACTACGGTGACCCACAGAACTACCTGGGTCAGCAGATGTACGGCTACGACAACGCATTCTACTCCACCGGCTACAACTACATCGTTGACGTTCCAGAGACCGAAGCAACCAAAGACCTGCTCAACTGCTACAAAGAGTTCACTAAACTGGTAGAAGAAGCTAACACCATCTATGATGATATTGATGCTCGTTATGCAGCTTATGCAAAAGCAGAAGCATACCTCATCCAGCATGGTATGGTCATCCCGGCATACTACAACGTTCCTTACTGCCTGACCAAGATCAATGTATACAGCAAGATGAACGCTATGTTCGGTAGCCAGAACGAAAAGATGAAGAACTGGGAAACCAATGCAAACGGTTACACCACCGAAGAGATGGAAGCAATCGTTGCAGAGCACAACAAAAAGTAATCACACTTTCAATAGGAAATCCTCCAAAAAAGGGGCAGCAGAGTTGCTGTCCCTTTTTTGTCGTGTTTATTAAGAAAATATGAATAAAAACAGATGTGGAATCTTGTATAGATTGGAAGGATAAGAAAATAGGAGTAAGGATACACTTTAAAATCTATTGTCGATTTGACATATTTTAGCAGATAAAAGTGATAAAAACGACAAAATTGCTATAAAAATATTGAAATTATAAATAGTTTTTGGTATTATATACCTCGGAAGATAAAGTAAATATTTTACTTTATTCAAGTTTCTGCTGTTACCAAGGCGGGAAACCAACAGCAGACTGAACAAGCTTTTTTAGAAAGCTGAAGGAGGACAATATGAAAAAGAGAGTATCCAAACTGCTGGCTTTGGCACTGACAGCAACGATGCTGCTGAGTGCTTGCGGCAACAACTCCGGTGAAACTGCTCAGACAGAAAAAGCGGAGGAAGGAAAAGAATCGACCGAACAGACCACTGAAAAGACGGAAGAAGGTAAAAAGGACAAAGCAGAAGCTTCTGCGGACGAAATCAAGGACCTGGTTATCGCAAGACTGGCAACCCGTGAAATCGAAAGCTTCAACATCCTGTACAGCCAGACCTTTAGTGATTTTGAAAATCTGACCAACCTGACCGATCCTCTGCTGGAGGTAGACACCCATGGTAAACTGGTTGCTTGCCTGGCAGATGAATGGGGAACAGAAGACAACGGTCTGAACTGGAAGTTCCACATCCGCGACGGCGTTAAATGGGTAGACATGAACGCAAACGAAAAAGCAGATGTCACCTCCTATGACTTTGCTACCGGTATGGAGTGGGTACTCAACTTCCATAAGAACGATTCCTCCCACACCTCTCAGCCAATCGAGCTGATTGCAGGCGCAAAGGAATACTATGAATACACCAAATCCCTGAGCAAGGAAGAGGCTTATGCACTGACTGCCGACGAAAACTCCAAGTTCCAAGAGATGGTAGGCATCAAGACACCGGATGCAAACACCATCGTGTACACCTGCAACGGTGAAAAGCCATATTTTGACTCTCTGGCTACCTGGGCAGGTATGTACCCAATGGCACAGGCAATGGTCGATGAACTGGGCGTAGACGGCGTCAAGGGCATGAACAACGAGACTATGTGGTACAACGGATGTTATACCATGACCTCCTACATTCAGGGCAACGAAAAAATCTTCACCAAAAACCCAACCTACTGGGATACCGATTGCAAGCTGTTTGACACCGTTACCGTAAGAATGGTAGAGTCCAACGACGTTGCATATCAGCTGTATCAGTCCGGCGAGATTGATTCCGCCAGTCTGACCGAAAGTAACCTGAATACCATCTACAACGACGAGAGCAACCCATACCACGATTACCTGACCGAGGTTCCTGCGGACAAGTACTCCTACCAGACCCGCTTCAACTACAACAAGAAGAATGAAGACGGCACACCGGACACCAACTGGAATCTGGCAGCAGCAAATGAAGCTTTCCGTCTGTCCTGGTACTACGGATTGGATTTGACCGAATACTTCAAACGCTCCAACTCTCTGGACCCACTCAGCTGTGAAAATGAATATTACAGCATGAAGGGCTTTATCTACACCTCCGACGGCACCGACTACACCGAGCTGGTTAGACAGGAACTGGGTCTGCCGGAGCTCAATGGTGAAAAGATGGTAAGACTGGATGCTGACAAAGCTGCTCAGTACAAACAGCAGGCAATCGAGGAGCTCAGCGCCATCGGCGTTACCTTCCCGGTCAGCGTTGACTATTACATCTCCGGCTCCAACCAGACCGCTCTGGACAGCGCGAACGTTCTCAAACAGGTATTCTCCAACAGCCTGGGCGATGACTATGTCACTTTGAACATCAAGACCTACGTTTCCAGCGGTACACAGGAGGTTTATGTACCAAGCCTGCATTCGATTACCGTTGGCTTTGGCTGGGGCGCAGACTTCGGTGACCCACAGAACTACCTGGTTCAGGAAGCATACGGTTACGACAACGCTTACTACTCCAACAGCTACACCAAGATTAACGAGGTTGAGGAAAACGAAAACACCAAAGCGCTGCTGGATAGCTACAAGGAATTTACCAGACTGATGGAAGAAGCAGATGCCATCAAGGACGATATGGATGCCCGTTATGCAGCATTTGCAAAAGCAGAAGCATATCTGATTCAGCACGGTCTGTCCCTGCCACAGAGCTACACCTCCGGCTGGACCCTGACCAAGATCAATCCATACAGCAAGATGAATGCGGTATTCGGCTGCCAGAACGACAAGATGAAGAACTGGGAAACCAACGCAAACGGTTACACCAGCGAAGAGATGAAGGCACTGGAAGAAGCATACAATGCAGAAAAATAAGCAGTTCAATGAAAAAGAGGAGCGATGCAGGAGCATCGCTCCTCTTTTTTGCATAGAATACAGAGAAGAGATATTTTAGTTTAGGTAAAAATATGGATCCGGCAACTGAAAAAATAGTTATAAAAATCACATAATTATAAGAATACACAATCAATATATATGAAAATTGTTTATACTATGGAAAATATATAGTAATGATTGACAAGAAGAAAAAAGTCTGTTATTATAAAGCAAAAGTTATACTTATTTTGAAATATCTTTTAAAATTTTAAATGTTGTTTGAGAGGCGGGATCCGGCACAAGTGGTAAACAGGAGGGTCTTGCTATTGATATGAGATCGCAGATCGAAGGAGGAACAACCATATGAAAAAGGCGTTATCCAAAATGCTTGCCATGATGCTGACAGCAGCTCTTCTGCTGAGCGGCTGCGGCGGTGGCACCACGGCAGAAAAACCTGCTGAAAACGGCGAAACCACAACAGCACAGGGCGAGGAAAAGAAAGAAGAGTCGAAGGAAGAAGCAAAACCGGAGGAAATCAAGGACCTGGTATTGAGCGGGATTGCCACTTCGGAGATGGAAACCTTTGATATTCTGTACAGCCAGAATTTCTCGGAGCTGGATATTTTGACCAACCTGCAGGACCCACTGCTGGAAGTTGATACCAAAGGTAAAGTAGTCGCTTGTATTGCAGATGAATGGGGAACCGAGGACAACGGTCTGAACTGGAAGTTCCACATCCGCGACGGAGTCAAATGGGTGGACATGAACGGCGAAGAAAAAGCCGATGTTACCTCTTACGACTTTGCAACCGGTATGGAGTGGGTATTGAACTATTACAAAAACGATGCTTCCCATACGGCACAGCCAAGTGAAATGATTGCCGGTGCAAAAGAATACTATGAGTGGACCAAAACGTTGACCGAAGAAGAAGCATACAAACTGACCGCTGACGAAAACTCCAAGTTCCAGGAGATGGTCGGCATTAAAACTCCTGACCCAAGCACCATCATCTACACCTGTACAGCACATAAGCCATACTTTGATTCGATGGCAACCTGGGCAGGTATGTACCCGAGAGCACAGGCAATGATCGACGAGCTGGGCGTAGACGGCGTTAAAGCCATGAACAACGAGACCATGTGGTACAACGGATGCTACACCATGACCTCTTATGTTCAGGGCAACGAAAAAGTCCTCACCAAGAACCCGAAATACTGGGATACCGAGTGCAAACGCTTTGATACTGTCACCTACAAAATGGTAGAGTCCAACGATATTGTTTACCAGATGTATGAGAATGGTGAAGTGGACAGCGTAAACCTCAGCGAAAGCAACATGATGACCATCTACAACGACCCAAATCATAAGTTCCACAACCAGCTGGTTCCAAAGAGACACGAAATCTATTCCCGTCAGATTCGTTTCAACTATGATAAACACAATGAAGACGGTACACCGGATGAAAACTGGAACAAGGCAGTAGCCAATGAAGCATTCCGCAAATCCTGGTACTATGGTCTGAACCTGGTTGATAACTTCAAGAGAACCAACCCAATCAAACCAATGAACTGTGAAAACAACTTCTACAGCACCAAGGGTCTGTGCTACACCTCCGACGGAGAAGACTATGTTGAGCTGGTAAGAGCAGAGCTGGGTCTGCCAGAAGAAAACGGCGAAACCCCAGTCAGACTGAATGCAGAAAAAGCAGCAGAGTACAAGAAACAGGCAATGGAAGAGCTGAGTGCAATCGGCGTTACCTTCCCGGTTATGGTTGACTACTACATCGCAGGCAGCAACCAGATTGCTTTGGACTCTGCAAACGTTATGGCACAGTGCTTCTCCGACAGCTTGGGCGACGATTATGTCAAGCTCAACATCAAGACCTACATCAAGAGCTCCACAAAAGAAGTTTACACTCCAAAACTTCATTCCATTTCGGCTGGTGCAGGTTGGGGCGCTGACTACGGTGACCCACAGAACTACCTGATTCAGGAAGCATACGGTTACGACAACGCTTACTACTCCGCAAAATACACCAACATCAGCAGTGTAGAAGAAAATGAGAACAATAAAGAACTGCTCAACGATTACAAAGAATTCACCAGACTGCTGGAAGAAGCTGACAACATCGTTGACGATATGGACAAACGTTACGCAGCATTTGCAAAAGCAGAAGCTTACATGATTGATAATGCTTTGGTAATCCCACAGTACTGCGGCGACGGTTGGACTTTGACCAAGATCAATCCATACAGCATGAAGAGAGCAGTATTTGGTTGCCAGAACAACAAGATGAAGAACTGGGAAACCAACAAAAACGGCTACACTGCTGAAGAGATGGAAAAAATTGCAGCAGAGTATGCAGCAAGCTAAGGAACGCAAAAGGACAATAAAAATACAAACAAACAGGCAGAAGAGATTCTCTTCTGCCTGTTTGTTTGTATCCGGGAAAAAGGAAGAGCTTGATTGCAATATAAAACATAAAAACTGAAATAATTGCAGGAAGTATATTGCAAACAGATGTATTTTCATTCGTGTAAAATAGAATTTATACGAAAATAAATCGAGCGATGAGGAAATTTTTTTATTTGTTCCATTTTGCCCTATCTTCATTTTATTCTACGACAAGCAAAAAAATGGAAATATTTTTGCAGGTAGTATAGATGAGCTGCCTATAAATTGGTGATAATCACAGGAGATTCAGTAAGTCTGACAGATATTTATGCACAAAAAATATTAAATATAATAAAGATTTTAGTATATATTGACAGCAGGTGAGCTTTCTGATATAATGAAATCAATTTCCAAACAGTTTTTGTATCTTCACCGGCATGATAATTGGGAAATCGGATGAAGATGCAAAAGATTGTTCTTTTATGCATCAAGAAAAATTTATTTGCATGAATAGTAATTCCTTCCTGCAAATCGGAAGAAGTTGGCTATATATTTTACAGACTAATCTTTAAGGTCTAAAGGAGGAAGTAAATAGTATGAAAAAAACAGCATCCAGATTGCTTGCTCTGGCTTTAACAGCGGCTCTTGTGCTGAGCGGCTGTGGCGGCGGTGGCACAACAACCGAAGAAAAACCGACTGAAAATACCGGCAGTACCACTGAACAGAGTGGCGAAAAGAAGGAAGAGGAAAAGAAAGAAGAAGCTGCTGCTCCGGCATCGGGGGATGAGATCAGTGACCTGGTTATCTCCAAGCTGATTACCCGTGAGTTGGAGACCTTCAATATCCTGTACTCGCAGAGAGCAGAGGACGGCGAGAACCTGACCAACCTGGTAGACGGTCTGCTCGAAGTTGATACAGACGGTAAGCTGGTTCCCGGTATCGCAGAAGAATGGGGAACCGAGGACGGCGGTTTGACCTGGACCTTCAAGATTCGCCAAGGTGTGAAGTGGGTAGACGTCAACGGCAATGAAAAAGCGGATTGTACTGCTCAAGACTTTGCAGCCGGTCTGGAGTGGGTTATGAACTTCCACAAGAACAACTCCTCCAATACCTCTATGCCTTTGGAAATGGTAAAAGGTGCGCAGGAATACTATGAATACACCAAGACCCTCAGCGAAGAAGAGGCATTTGCTCTGAATGCAGAGGAAGGCTCCAAATTCCGCGAAATGGTCGGCTTGGAAACACCGGATGACTACACTGTAGTTTACCATTGTATCACCCAGAAACCATACTTTGATACCCTTGCTACCTACAATTCCTTGTATCCAATTTCCCCGGCAATGGTAGAAGAGCTGGGCGGTCCTGCTGGCGTTAAGTCGATGAACAACGAAAATATGTGGTACAATGGCGCTTACACCATGACCTCCTACATCCATAACAACGAAAAGATTTTCACCAAGAACCCACTGTACTGGGATACCGAGTGCAAACGCTTTGATACCGTCACCATCAAGATGGTTGAATCCAACGACATCTCCTTCCAGCTGTATCAGAACGGTGAAATCGATTATGTTGACCTGTCCGAGGCACATATCAATACTATCGCCAAAGATCCAAGCAACAAATACTATGACTACATGGTACCGGCAGTTCCTTCCAAATACTCCTATCAGTTCCACTTCAACTTTAATAAGAACAAGGAAGACGGCACACCGGACACCAACTGGAATACCGCAATCGCAAACGAAGCATTCCGTAAGTCCTGGTACTACGGTCTGAATCTCTCCGATTACTGGAAGAGAACCAATGCCATCGACCCAATGGTTTGTGAAAACAACTTCTACACCATGAAGGGTTTGGTTTATACCACAGACGGCACCGAATACACCGAGCTGGTTAAGAAGGAACTGGGTCTGGGAGAAACAAACGGCAATACTCCAGCCAGAGTTGACCCAGCAAAAGCAGAAGAATATAAGAAACAGGCAATTGAAGAGCTGACCGCTTTGGGCGTTACCTTCCCGGTTGGCGTGGATTACTACATTTCCGCATCCAACCAGGTAGCCCTCGACTCTGCGAACGTAATGGCACAGGCATTCTCCGACGGTTTGGGCGATGACTATGTCAAATTCAACATCAAGACCTATGTTTCCAGTGTAAGAAACGAAGTTGTACAGCCACATCTGCACTCCTTTGTTACCAACGGCTGGGGCGCTGACTACGGTGACCCACAGAACTACCTGGGTCAGGAAGTTTACGGCAACGACAACGCATACTACTCTGCAAACTACTCCTACATTAACGAAATCACAGAAGAAACCCCAGAGAACAAAGCACTGCTGGATACCTACAAAGAATACAGTGCAATGGTGGAGGCTGCCGATGCAATCACCGATGACCTGGATGCCCGCTATGCAGCATACGCAAAAGCAGAAGCTTACCTGCTGGATCATGTACTGGTTCTGCCATGTAACTATTCCATCGGCTGGTGCTTGAGCAAGATTGACAACGATACCAAGATGTACGCAATGTACGGCGCACAGAACGAAAAGATTAAAAACTGGGCAACCAATTCTGTCGGCTACACCTCCGAAGAAAAAGGCGTAGCAGAACAGATCAAAGCATTTACCGAGAGCAAATAAGCCTTGATTGCACAGCGAAACAAAGAATTTTGTAAAAAAGACCTCCTTTTTGGAGGTCTTTTTTTGCAATTTTTATTTTTGGAAGATGTAAAAAGTTTGTAAAAACATTGTGAGGGAGTTGAAAACTATAGACAATTTGTTAAGGAATTTGTGAAAAGATTGGCGATAGTATACGAAGCTTTCGTAAGATTCACCGATAAAAAATACTAAAAAAATAACTATATAATGAAAAATTTAGTATATATTGACAGAGGTGAAAGCTTTTGATATAATAATTGTATCAGAAACAGAAATCATTAGAAAATGGGTGGTCTGTTTTGATGAACCATCCGTATCTGCGTTCAAGAAAAGCTGCCTTTTTCCGAATTGGAGAGGGGAGACGGGGCGGCTGGATTTTTTCGCAGATTTGCATTGGTAGTAGGTTCTGTCCTGCAAAGGGAACAGACGTGGCTATATATCTTACAGACTGATTAAGGTCAAGGGAGGAAGTAAACAATATGAACAAGACAGTATCCAGATTGCTTGCTCTGGCTATGACAGCATCCCTCGTGTTGAGCGGCTGCGGCGGCGGTGGAACAACAACCGAAGAAAAACCTGCTGAAGGCGGCAACACCACCGAGCAGAGCGGTGAGAAGAAGGAAGAAGCAAAGACAGAGGATAAGAAAGAAGCCTCTAAAGACGAGATTAAAGATTTGGTTCGTCCGATTATTGCATCTCGTGAGCTGGAAACCTTCAACATTCTGTACTCTCAGAGAGCTGAGGACTATGAAAACCTGAGCAACCTGGTAGACGGTCTGCTGGAAGCTGACCCACAGGGTAAACTGGTTCCATGTATCGCTAAAGAATGGGGTACCGAGGATGGCGGTCTGACCTGGACCTTCAAACTGCGCGACAATGTAAAATGGGTAGACGTCAACGGCAACGAAAAAGCTGCTTGTAATGCACAGGACTTCGCAACCGGTCTGGAGTGGGTACTCAACTTCCACAAGAACGACTCCTCCAACACCTCCATGCCGCTGGAGATGATTAAAGGTGCTTCCGAGTACTATGAATACACCAAATCCCTGAGCAAAGAAGAAGCTTATGCACTCAATGCAGGCGAAGGTTCCAAGTTCCGTGAAATGGTTGGTCTGGAAACACCGGATGATTACACTGTTGTCTACACATGTCTTTCTCCAAAGCCATACTTTGACTCCCTGGGTGCATACGCTTGTCTGTACCCGGCTTCTCAGGCTTTGATCGACGAACTGGGTGGTCCAGATGGATTCAAGTCGATGAACAACGAAAATATGTGGTACAATGGTTGCTACACCATGACCTCTTACATCCAGGGCAACGAAAAAACCTACACCAAGAACCCACTGTACTGGGATACCGAGTGCAAACTGTTTGATTCTGTTATCTTCAAGATGATTGAATCTTCCGAGATTGGCTATCAGCTGTATGAAAACGGCGAGGTTGACCACTGTGGTCTGACCGAGTCCCAGCTGAACACCATCGCAAAAGACCCGAACCACAAATTCTATGATTATCTGGTTCCGGCAACTCCAAATAAATATTCCTATCAGTTCCACTTCAACTTCAACAAGAAGAACGAAGACGGCACACCAGACAAGAACTGGAACACCGCAATCGCAAACGAAGCATTCCGTAAGTCCATGTACTATGGTCTGGATCTGGTAGACTACTGGAAGAGATCCAATGCAATCGACCCGATGTCCTGTGAAAACAACTTCTACACCATGAAGGGTCTGTGTTACACCTCCGACGGTAAAGACTACCTTGAACTGGTTAAGAAAGAATTGGGTCTGCCGGAAAGCGACGGCAAAACTCCTGCACGTCTGGACAAAGCAAAAGCAGAAGAACTGAAGAAACAGGCAATCGAAGAGCTGACCGCTCTGGGCGTTACCTTCCCAGTTTATCTGGACCACTACATTTCCGCTTCCAGCCAGGCTGCTCTGGACTCTGCAAACGTACTCAAACAGTGCTTCTCTGACAGCATGGGCGATGACTACATCGTTCTGAACATCAAGACCTTCATCAAATCCAGCAATCAGGAAGTTTACATTCCTCACCTGCATTCTGTAGCTCTGAACGGTTGGGGCGCTGACTACGGTGACCCACAGAACTACCTGGGTCAGGAAGTTTACGGCAACGACAACGCATACTACTCTGCACACTACTCCTACATCAACGAAATCACCGAAGAAACTCCAGAGAACAAAGCTCTGCTGGATACCTACAAAGAGTACACCAAACTGGTAGAAGCTGCTGATGCAATCGTTGACGACATGGATGCTCGTTACGCTGCATATGCAAAAGCAGAAGCTTACCTGCTTGACCATGCTCTGGTTATCCCATACAACTACTCTGTTGGTTGGGTTCTCTCCAAAGTTGACAACGACAGCAAGATCAATGCGATGTACGGCTGCACCAACGACAAGATGAAGAACTGGGATACAAAAGCAGACGGTTATACCTCTGAGGAAAAAGGCGTAGCAGAACAGATCAAAGCCTTCACCGAAGCACAGGCATAATCAGGCTTTGTAAGGAACGATTCTAATATTGACAAAAAGGACCTCCTGTAAGGGGGTCCTTTTGTTGTTTTTTATGGAGAATTTTTCCTCTGTTTGTTATTCTGTGATAAACATACTGGGAAATATACACAATTTGTGTTAGGATTCGTATGAAAATTAGTAATAATACCATAATTTTTGGTAATAATCACCGACAATCAAGCACAAAAAAAGAGCGATACAATAAAAAAATTAGGCTATGTTGACAGAATAGAAAGCTTTTGATATAATGGTTCTCGTCCGTAAAAGACAAATTTAGAATTTTTGTGCTTTGTTTTATATAAAAATCCATGGAAAACATTCAAACAGAAATTGTGATTTTCTGATAGACGAGGGAAGAAAATCCATAAAAATCTTGCTTGGTGTTACAGTGGTGGTTGGTTCCCCGAGGCTCCAGTGGTGTAGCTTGCCGAAAGGGAATGAGCTATAAATTTTACAAGACTGCTTTTTTGCAGTCGAAGGAGGAAGTAAAGAAAATGAACAACAAATTATCCAGAATGCTTGCTCTGGCAATGGCAGGCGCCCTTGTATTAAGTGGCTGCGGTGGCAGCGAACAGGGTGGAAATACCAATTCCGAAGGCGGATCGGCTTCGGCAGAGGAAAATTCCAAAGAACGCATCACCGACCTGGCTCTTCCTGTGGCTGTCAGCCGTGAGCTGGAAACCTTCAACATCCTGTACTCCCAGAGAGGCGAGGACAGCGAAAACCTGACCAACCTGGTCGATGGTCTGCTGGAGGTTGACGAAAAAGGTAAACTGGTTCCTTGTATCGCAGAAGAATGGGGAACCGAGGACAACGGTCTGACCTGGACCTTTAAAATTCGTCAGGGTGTAAAATGGGTCGATGTCAATGGCAACGAGATGGCAGACTGTAATGCACAGGACTTTGCTGCCGGTCTGGAATGGGTACTCAACTTCCACAAGAACGACTCTTCCAACACCTCCATGCCGCTGGAGATGATCAAAGGCGCAAGAGAATACTACGAATACACCAAGACCCTGACCAAAGAGGAGGCTTATGCTCTGAACGCAGAGGAAGGCTCCAAATTCCGTGAGATGGTTGGTCTGGAAACACCGGACGACTATACTCTGGTTTATCATTGTCTGGCAGAAAAGCCATACTTTGATTCTTTAGCTACCTACAACAGCTTGTATCCGGCTCCAAAAGCTCTGGTAGAGCAGATGGGTCCGGAAGCGTATCGCGCAATCAACAACGAAACCATGTGGTACAATGGCTGCTACACTATGACTGAATACCTGCAGGGCAACCAGAAGGTATACACCAAAAACCCAATGTACTGGGATCAGGATTGTACCCTTTTTGATACAGTCACCTTTAAGATGACCGAGTCCGGCGACATCAGCTACCAGCTGTACGAAAACGGCGAGGTAGACTATGTTGGTCTGGGCGAAGCGCGCATCAACACCATCGCAAAAGACCCAAGCAATCCGCTGTACAACTACATGGTACCGGATGCTCCACAGAAACGTTCCTTCCAGTTCCACTTCAACTACAACAAGATGAAGGATGACGGCACACCGGATGACAACTGGAACAAGGCAATCGCAAACGACTCCTTCCGTAAGGTATGGTGGTACGGTTTGGATCTGAGCAACTACTTCAAGAGATTCAACGCCATCAACCCAATGATCTGTGAGAACAACTACTACACCATGAAGGGTCTGTGCTACACCTCTGACGGCAAAGACTATGTTGAACTGGTAAGAGATGCAATGGGTATGAAAAAAGAGGATGGAAAGACCCCTGCAAGACTGGACAAGGCAAAGGCAGAACAGTACAAGAAACAGGCAATGGAAGAACTGAGTGCACAGGGAGTTACCTTCCCGGTTCAGGCAGATTACTACATCCTCGCTTCCAGCCAGACTGCTCTGGACAGCGCTAACGTTCTCAAACAGGTATTCTCCGACAGCTTTGGTGATGATTTCATCCAGCTGAACATCAAGACC
>UMKO01008322.1_pt1 | contig 17028 bp, 15 predicted proteins | sample 1966311 | NCBI WGS metagenome assembly UMKO01 (sample SAMEA4836178, study PRJEB28245) | human gut metagenome | biome: gut microbiome; material: fecal sample | place: Denmark | collected 2008
GAAAGTAGAGAAGGAGTTGCAGTATTTACATCAACACCAACTTTGTTTACACTATCTTCTACAACACCTGTTAAGCTTTCTGATAATTTCTTTTGATTTACATCATGTTGATATTGACCAACACCAATTGCTTTTGGGTCAATTTTTACTAATTCAGCAAGAGGATCTTGTAATCTACGAGCTATTGAAATAGCACCTCTTATTGATACATTTATATCAGGATATTCTTCTGTTGCAAGTTTTGAGGCAGAATATACAGATGCACCAGCTTCACTGACAATTACATAACAAATATCATGTTTTACTTCTTTAATCATATCTGAAACAAACATTTCAGATTCACGAGATGCAGTACCATTTCCAATTGCAATCATATCAACATGGTCTTTATTTATTAAATCTAATAAAGTTTTCTTTGCACCTTCAACATCATTTTGTGGTGCTGTAGGATATACTGTAGCTATATCTAAAACTTTTCCAGTTTCATCAATTACAGCTATTTTACAACCAGTTCTATAAGCAGGGTCAAATCCCATAACAGTTTTACCTTTTATAGGAGCACCTAATAATAATTGTTTAGCATTTTGACCAAATACTTTAATTGCTTTTTCTTCAGCTTTTTCAGTTAAATCTGAACGAATTTCTCTATCAATAGATGGTTCAATTAATCTTGTAAAAGCATCTTCAATTGTATTTGTAAGCATTTCTGTAAATTGAGTTTTTCCTTTTATTATATCTTTTTGAATATAATATAAAATTTTATCTGTAGGTTTTTCAATAGATACTTTTAGGAAATCTTCAGCTTCACCTCTATTAATAGCTAAAATTCTATGACTTGGAAGTTTATGTACTAATTCTGCAAATTCGTAATACATTTCATAATTAGATTTTTCATCAGGTTTTGCAGCTTTTGTTACAATAGTACCTTCACGATAACATATTTTTTTGATATATTTTCTATATTTTGCGTTATCAGAAATATTTTCAGCGATAATATCTAAAGCACCTTGAATTGCATCTTCAGCTGTTGCAACAACTTTATCTTTATTATTTTTATCTTCATCAGATAAATTATCAATATTTACAAATTCTTGAGCAATTTCATTAATATCTTTTTTCTCTTCTTGTGCAATAATAATATCTGCTAATGGTTCTAATCCTTTAGCTTTTGCAACAGTAGCTCTTGTCTTTTTCTTTTGTTTAAATGGTCTGTATAAATCTTCAACTTCTGCAAGTGTTTCAGCTGATGCAATTGCAATAGTTAATTCATCAGTCAATTTTCCTTGTTCATCAATTGATTTTATAATTTCACCTTTTCTTGTTTCTAAGTTTCTAAGATATGTAAGTCTTTCTCCTAAATCTCTTAAAATTTCATCACTCAACCCACCTGTAGCTTCTTTTCTGTAACGTGCGATAAATGGAATTGTATTTCCTTCATCAATTAATTTTACAGCATTTTCCACTTGTGTATTTTTTACATTTAATTCTTCTGCTATTTTATTTATAATTTTATCCATAGTCTTGTCCTTTCTAAATTTACCTTTACAAATTATATCCTCAAAGTTTGCAAAAATCAAGAGATATAGAAAATTCAATTTGAAAAAATATCTAAAATTTTTGTATAAATTTAATATTCATTTAATGAATAAAAAGTAATATATATAAGGTGATTTATATGAGAATATTAATAGTTGAAGATGAATTTAAGATTTCTGATGTAATAGCAAGTAGATTAAGAAATGAGCAATATATTGTTGATGTTTATGGAGATGGAGAAGAAGGGCTAGATAATGCATTAACAAATATTTATGATTTAATAATCTTAGATGTAATGCTTACTGGAATTGAAGGATTTAAAATTTTGCAGGAAATTAGAAAACAAAAAATAGAATCAAAAGTAATTATGCTTACAGCAAAATCAATATTAGAAGACAAATTAACAGGATTTGATGCAGGTTCAAATGTGCAAATAAAGGTAGTTAGAGGCTTAGGTTATAAATTAGAATGTTAAAAGGAAAATAAAAGTGGAAAAATTAAATAAAAAATTGGTTAAAAAGTTTCAAAAAAAACAAGGAATGATTTAATATTCCTTGTTTTTTGTTTTTATAACCATTCTCCAACTTTCTTAATATAAATTTTTTTAACAATTTGAACAAGAACAACATACAAAGCAGTCAATCCAATAACAATTAAGTAATACAAAGGTGGTAATATTTCAAAATGGAATGATGAAATATTATGGAATAATATTGGAGTAATTATAGTACCAATTATTGTAACCATAGTAAGAGCAGTTAAGATAGGATTTGCTCTTGATTGTACAAAAGGAATTTTTGATGTACGCACAAAATGTATTATTAAAGTTTCACTAATTAAACATTCAACAAACCAAGCTGTTTGAAAATATGATTCACTAGCAATATTGTTATATCCTAAAATAAACCAGAATGCCAAGAATGCTAAAACATCAATAATTGAACTAATAGGTCCCATAACATTCATAAAAGTTCCTAATCCTTTTGTATTCCATTTTCTAGGCTTTAATAAAAATTCTTTATCAACATTATCATAAGGAATAGCTATTTGAGAAAAATCATATAAGAAATCTTGTAAAAGCATTTGAATAGGTAGTAATGGTAAAAATGGTAAGAATATACTTGCAATAAAAATACTAAAAACATCACCAAAATCCGAACTTAAAGCCATTTTCATATATTTTATAATATTCCCATATACTTTTCTTCCTTCAACAACACCATTAAAAACAACTTTTAAATTTTTCTCTAATAAGATTATATCACTAGCTTCTTTTGCAATATCTGTTGCAGTATTTACACAAATACCAACATCAGCATTATGAAGTGATGGAGCATCATTTACACCATCTCCCATATATCCAACAACATGACCATTCTTCTTTAATATAGTAATAATTCTTTCTTTTTGTAAAGGATTCATTCTTGCAAATATATCAACATCTTCAACTTGTTTTGAAAGTTCATCATCAGACATTTTATCAATATCAGAACCAGTTAAAATTTTATCATTTGGAATTCCAACTAATCTTGAAACATTTTCGGTAGCATATTGATTATCACCAGTTAATATTTTTGTTGTAACACCATATTCTTTTAAATTTTTAATTGTAGTTTTTACATCTTTTTTTGGTGGATCAAGAAACGCAACAAATCCGATAAATACCATTTCAGATTCATCAGAAGAATTAAATATATCTTTACCAGAATATTCTCTTTTTGAAGCTAATGCAATAACTTGCATTCCCTGTAAAGCTAAATCTTTTGCATTACTATTTATATTTGCAATCATATTTTGAGTTAAGTCTTTGTGTTCACCATTTATTTTTACAGTAGTACATCTTTTCAATATTTCTTCCAAAGCACCTTTTGTAATAATTCTATAATGATCATCATGTTTTACAACAACACTCATTATTTTTCTTGTATAATCAAATGGAATTTCATCAACTTTTTCATAATCAACAATTTTTTCTTTAATATTATGCTCATTTCCATATGTAATAACAGCTTTATCAACTAAGTTTTTCATTCCAGTTCCATAATAACTATTTAAATAAGCATATTCAAGAATTGATAAATCTTCTTTACCTTCAACATTAATATATTTTTGTAAGACAATCTTGTCTAATGTTAAAGTTCCTGTTTTATCTGTACACAATACATCAATTGCACCTAAATTTTGGATTGATTGAATGTTTTTTACAAGAGTTTTCTTTTTAGCCAATGTTTTAGTACCTTTAGTTAAATTAACATTAACAATCATAGGAAGCATTGTTGGAGTGATTCCAACAGCAACAGATAATGCAAATAGAATTGCCTCTAATACATCTTTACGAATAAGTGCATATATAATAAATACTGCAATAGAAACAACAAGCATATATTTAATAAGAAGTTTTGTTATATTATTCATACCTTTTTCAAAATTTGTAATTTCTTTTTTATTATCAATTTGTTTACCCATATTTCCTAAATATGTTGAAAATCCTGTGCTGATAACAATACCAGTAGCTTTACCACTTATAACACTTGTCCCCATCAAGCAAATATTAGATAGTGAAAAAATTTCATTTGATGGTATGTAAGAATCCTTTTTCTCAATAGGAGCACTTTCACCAGTAAAAACAGATTGATTTAAAAATAAATCCTTACTCTCTAAAATCATAACATCTGCAGGAATTATTGAGCCAGCATTTAAATGAACAATATCACCTAATACAATATCTTCTGTTTTTATATTTTTTTCTTTGCCATTTCTTATAACAGTTGCAGTAGAAAAAAGTTTACTCTTTAAAGACTGATTAAACTTATAAGTAGAATAGTCTTGAAAAAATCTTATCAAAGCACTTGCAAAACCAATAGCTAAAATAATTATAGTTCCAAGAGTATCATCACCAACAAATTTATTTATAATTGCTAAAACTATAAGAATAAAAATAAATTTATCTTTAAATGAATTTATAAAAAAGTAAAACCATGAATGTTTTTCCTCTTTTACTACAATATTTTTTTCATCATTTTTATGTTTTTCTTCAATTATTTTTGAAGATAGACCTTTTTCAATATTTGAATTAAATTCATTAAGTATTTCATCTTTTGACTTTTGAGCTATATTTGTATATTTTTCAAGAATTTTCTTATCATTATTAACTAATTTTTGATTTTTAAATTTATTTTTTATAAAAAATAAACGAATCATTTATATCACTCCTTTGAACAAATTTATTATAACACAATGATTAAAAATGAAAATAATTTTATAAAAAAATTTTTATATTTAATATTTATTTAATCTTTTAAAACTAAAATACATTTAGAAAGTAAGAAATAAGATTTTCAAATAATATTAGGAGGATAAAAATATGAGTAGAAAAGTAAAAAATATAATTATGATAACAATTATAATTATAGTATGTATTGCAAGTGGATTTATAATAAAGCTTGCTAAAGAAAGTGGAGAAGGAACAAATCAAGGAAATCCACCTCAAATGTTAAATTCAAGTGGAGAAAATAATGGTAATGGACAAATGGGAACACCACCAAGTAAGCCAGATGAATCAAATGGAAATAGTTCAACAGAACCACCAGCCAAACCAGCCGATTCAAATGGAAGTAATTCAACAGAATCACAACAAAACCAAATGATGGGAAAACCAGATGGACAAAATAACTCAAATAGCCAAGAAAATGAAAATATGCCAAGCATGCCAGATATGCAAAATGGAGAAAACAATACAGAAATAGAAACATCATATTATATAATATTTGGAATAGAAGCATTTGTAGTAAGTATTTTAGTAATATACTTAATTATGTCTGGATTTAATAGTAAAACATTAGCAGAAACATTAAATGGAGCAAAAAATATTATAATTTATATTATTTTAGTAGCAATTGTAACAACAGGATTAACATTTGCACAAAGTTATATAACAAAAAATATTTCAAGTTCAAACACACAAAATCAAATACAAAATAATATGCAAATGCCAGGAGGTCAAGGAGAAACAGCCAGTAATATAACATATACAGCTAGTAAAGAAATATCAGAAGACTCTACAATAGAAAGTGGAGAATATTCATCAACAACATCAAATGAAAATGCAATCATTGCAACAGGAGATGTAGATGTAAATTTATCAAACATAACAGTAGACAAAACAGGAGATTCAGACGGAGGAGATAGTAGTAATTTTTATGGAAATAATTCAGCAATATTAGCAAAAAATGGAGCAAATTTAACAATAAAAAATGCAACAATAACAACAGAAGCAGATTGAGCAAATGGAGTATTTAGTTATGGAGGATCTGCAACAACAAATAACTCATCAAGTGATGGAACAACAATAACAATAAGTGACTCAACAATCACAACAACAGGAGACAATGCAGGAGGAAATATTGTAATTGACTCAATATCAACATTAGATATGACAATGAATGAAAATTCTTATTATGGAGGAACAATAAATGGAAGTAATGAAGCAAAAAGTATAACATTAAAATTAGACTCAACATCAAAAATAAAATTAACAGGAGACTCTTATGTTACATCATTAGAAGATGATGACACAACATATAGTAATATTGATTTTAATGAATATAAATTATATGTAAATGGAGTTGCTATAAACTAATGAATGTGCTATAATTGAAGCGGAAAAAAGTAAGAAAAGGATATAAACAATGAAAACAATAGTATATTTAATAAGACATTCTGTAAGATTCAATAACAAAGAAATGATAGAAAATTATAAAACTACTCAAAACGCTTTATTAAAAAATGAAAAAATAGTATTAAGTGTAACAGGAGAAAAAAGAGCAGAAATCTTAAGTAATGAAGAAGAACTACAAGATATAGATGTAGTATATACAAGTAATTGTGTAAGAACATTACAAACAGCAAAATATTTATTAGAAAAACAAAATTTAAAAGCAAATATAGATGAAAGATTTGATGAAAGAAGAGTTGGATTACCCAATGATGGAGAAGTAACAGATTGGTATGTAAGACAATATGAAGATGAAAATTACAAAACAATTGGAGGAGAAAGCCAAGCAGATGTTAGAAATAGAATTTATGAAGCATTACAAGAAGTTATAGAAGCAAATCAGGGAAAAAGAATAGCAATATTTTCACATGGATATGCAATAACATTTTTATTATTAAAATGGTGTAAATTAAATAATGTTAATAATAAGCACAAATTAGAGATTAGTTTTAATGGAAAAACAATATTTAACAAAAAACTAAATTCACCAGAAGTATTCAAACTAGTTTTAAATGAAAATAATAAAGTAGAAAACATTGAAAATATAGAATTTGCAGATTTAGAGTATGACGACTTTGACAAAAAAGAACTAGAATAGGAATTTAAGAATATAGATTTTGAAAAAATAATTAGAAAGATTTTGTAAATATAAAAAGGAATGATATAGAAATGAAAATAATATTAGCCTCAGGCTCTCCAAGAAGAAAAGAACTATTAAGTTTAATAACACCAGAATTTGAAATTATAGTAAGTGGTGTAGATGAAAGTTTAAAAGAAGGATTAACTCCAGAACAACAAACTGAAAGACTAGCATATATAAAAGCAAAAGATGTTTTCGAAAAAACATCAGGAGACAGAATAGTAATTGGTTCAGACACGATTGTAACCAAAAAAGGTAAGATATATGGAAAACCAAAAAGTAGAGAAAATGCAATTCAAATGATAAAAGAACTTTTAGAAGGAGATAGAACACATAGTGTAATCACAGGATTAAGCATTTTAATTGAAAAAGATGGTGTTTACAAAGAATACAAAACATTTGACGAAGTAAAAGTATTCTTAAAAGAAATGTCAGAACAAGAAATAGAAAAATGGGTTGATTCAGGAAAAGCAATGGACAAAGCAGGAGCATATGGTATTCAAAATGAATTTTGTGTATTTGTTGACAAAATTGATGGAAATTATACTAGTATTGTTGGACTTCCAACTCAAAAAGTCTATGATATCTTGAAAAATTATATTGATTAAAATAAAAAAATGAGACGAATATAAATGAATAGTTCATTTATATCTGTCTCATTTTAATATATAGAAAAGTTCTCATGTAACGTCCTATTAAGGTTATAATTGTTAGTTTTGGGTGATTTGTTACTTATACTTGAAAATTAAGATTTTGTAACAAATAGCGATTATGAAGCTTTATTCGTTTTAAAGATATTTAAAGACTTCTTCAGGATATAATATTTTGGATTTATTTTTAAAATCATCAATATCAATCCATTTTGCAGAAAATTCTCCACCTCTATCTATAATATTATATTCATCTTTGTAATCACTATCTGCAATATCAATTGAATAAAATAAAATTAATTCATGAGCATTTTTTCCATTAAAAGTAAAGATATTTTCAGAAATACCAAGAAAATCTTTTACAACAATATCTGTATTAATTTCTTCTTTAAATTCTCTCTTTAAAGCATCAGAACTTTTTTCAAGAAACTCAATACCACCACCTAAACATCTATAAAAAGTTTGATTTTTTACTTTATCAAACTTTTCTTCTACAAGCAGTTTATTGTTTTTTATTGCTAAACCTAATGCAATAGGTCTTATTTCAGTATATTTATCCATATGTAACCTCCTTATTTTTATTAATTATGATATTAAATTATTTGAAAATATTTTATAAGCTAATAAAAATAAAGTCAAGTGAAATATGGATTAATTTATAAAAATGTGATATATTATTTTGGAAAGGAAGTAGAGAGTATGAAAGCAGTTGTTATATCAGATATACATGGTTCAGGATATTATGCAGAAAAAATAAAAGAGATTAATGAAAGAGAAAATCCTGACAAAATAATATTATTAGGTGATTTATATTATCATGGACCTAGAAATGAGTTAAGCCAAGAATATAAGCCAATGAAAGTGGCAGAAATTTTGAATTCTTTAAAAGATAAATTGTTGGTTGTTAGAGGAAATTGTGATGCAGAAGTTGATGAAATGATTTCAGAGTTTAAGTTTAATGATCATATTTTAATGGAGATTAATGGAAATAAGTTTTATTTTACTCATGGTCATAAATATAATATTGAGAATATTCCTTATGATGATTTTGATGTTATGATTTATGGACATATTCATCAAGGTTTTATTCAAGAGAAAGAAGGTTTTGTTTTTGCAAATCCTGGTTCAATTTCTCTTCCAAAATGTAATTCTGCTCATAGCTATATTGTGCTTGTTGATAATAAGATTGTATTGAAAGATGTTGATGGTGAAGTGCTAAAGGAGTATGAAATGAAAAAATAAAAACAAGGGAGCAAATTTACATTTGCTCCCTTGCCTTTTGACTTAGTTAGTCAAAGATTTCGCTGAGATCAATGATCTTGGCGATTTCATCGGAGTGCTCAGCCAGCTGGTTGAAGAGAGTCTTGAGCTTGTTGCTAAGTTCTTTCTTGTTTTCCTCATCAACGATACCGTTGGCTTTTGCAAGCAGTTCGTCGAGCAGGCTAACCAGCTCAGAACGAGTCTTATCACGCATCTGGACAGCATTGATAACTTTCTGAACTTCCTGAACCCATTCAATGATGTCCAGGAACAGATCATAGTTATCATACATTTTGAAGAGGACGGCCAAATCCTTTAAGGCTTTGTAAACGTCCTTTTCAGTGCCAGCTGCGCAAAGAGTGTTCTTTGCATCGGTGATTTCGGAAATCAGCTGTTTGTAGCGTTCTTTCCGGCTCATGTTGTAACTAATCTGATACATAGTTTGCAACTCCTTATTAAATTTTTTTTCAAGGTTTTTACCTCGAGCATTTATTAGTATACTATATTATGTAAAATATGTCAAGGAAGAGGGGGAAAGTGAGAGAATTGTATTGATATAAACAGGAAAGGGATGGATGAAGTAATTTTGCTTTTTGAAGTGAAAAATATTTTATTTATAGGAGATATATGATATAATGATAGTAATGTTTATAATGATAATTATGAGTAATCATATGGAAGATTATAGTGATAAATTAATAGAAGATTAAACAAGATACATTTTTTGAAACGAATACTATTTTATTTGGAGGAGAGATAATTACAAGTGTTGATGATATAGTAAAAATTTCGAGTAGTTTTAAATTAGTGGAGTATATATATTAGATATAGTAAAAAAGTTGATTTGATGTATGGAAATACAAAAAGTTTAGCTAGTGAATCTGTAAATGTGAAAACACCATCGTATAAACAGACGATAAAAGATATACAAAAATTAATGAAATATTATAATTTTATAACAAAAAAAGTAATTGAATTTCATGCACAGTTTGAAAAAATCATTTTACTTCAAGTTGGCAATGCTAGAGTAGGTGGAATGATTGCAATTAATGAGTGTTAAAAAATAATATTATTCATTTTGTATAACCTAGATAAATCGTTTTATTATAGAAAATTAGAAGAAGCTCAAAACAGAACTAAAAAGATATTTAATTGTTATAAGCTTAAATATACAAGATTAATTTGTAAGTACAGTAAAGTACTACTTAAAATAGCTGGTTGCTGAATTAAGAAAAAATAAAATTATTAGAAAGTATAAATATAATACGCCTGACAAAGTAAATAATCCTGATAGAGATAGTACAATTTAATTAATAAAAAGTAAGGATGAATAGTATTTGAAAATAACAAAATATATATGTATTGCTAATATATCACTAGATAACATAATTATAGAAAAATATTGTGAGCAGAAGAATATATACTAATACTAAAGTTATAAGAAAAAGACTAATAATGTAGAAAAGGAAGAATATGAAAGTATGGAAGAATTAATAAGAGAATTAATTGAAAGTGTAAATAATTTAAATAAATTTTCATGGAATGAAGCAATAGCATTATTTTCTTTAATTGCTGCATGGATAACTATAATTATATTGTTAAAAGATAAATTTGAAAGTAGAAGACCATATTTACAAATTACCTTTGAACTTGTGAGAGATAATTTGGCCTGTATTATCTTAAGAAATGTAGGAAGTGTACCACTAGAAATAAAAAAACTGGGTTTCGATGAGAAATTTATTAGACAATTACCGGAAAGAGAACAAGAAGATTTATTAAATAATAATATTAGTAAAATGAAGATTTTTCCTGGCAAACAATGGATTATCTGCCTTGGAGTGATTATACCAGATATATTAGAACATTACGAAAAAAAGGTGTTAAGTATAGATTATGAATATTCAAAAGTAGGAGAAAGAAAAAAATATAAAGAGTTTACAGAAATTGATTTTAAACAATATTCTAGAATGTTAGTATATGTATCAGAGATAGATGAGTTAAGAAATCAAAATAAGAAAATAGAAAAGGAAATGAAAAAAATAAGTAAAGAAGTAGAAAATATTGGAGCAACAATTGTGCAATATGCTAATATAAAAGGTACTTGTGTAAAAACTATAGTTAATGGATATGAAAAAGAATAAGAAATATAATAGGTATAGTTACTTTTTCTATATCAAAATGTATGATATTAAGTATAGAAATTTATGCAAAATAGAATATTGAAAATTCTAAAAATGGTAAATAAGACATAATAATATAAAATAATTTATACTAGTTAAAATATCTTATAGATAGTGATATACTCATAATCTGTAGGTCACAGGTTCGAGTTTTGTTTCCGCAACTAAAGAAGTAATATCTACAGCTTCAATGACTGTGGGTATTTTTTTTGACTTTAAAATAATAATCTTATAGCAAATAGGAAAACAATTGGAAAGTGTTTTTACTTTTTTATCACTTAAAAGGCTATGTATATCAGTAAAAATAGGGTAATTTATAAATTGTTTTTTGCTAATTCTTTTCTGTCAAAGTAAATTTGTGATTTATTGAAAAAAAGAGTTAGTTTTTGAATTGATAAATTTTGTAATAGATTTCCTGTACTTTTATTGTGGAAAATAATAGGATGTACATAAAAATTAAATGTTGAAGGAATTTGTGCATGAACTAATCTTGTTGTAAAAATTGCAACATTTATATTTTACGATGTTAGTAAAGTAGTATTTGTATGCCCCAAAAATGTAAAAATTAATGATTCTATTGGAAAAGCCAATATTAGACCATTTTAGTCACATAAATTTACCAAACTTTACATCAATAAACAATATTAAGGTTATTACTATTTTATATTTAATGTTATCTGCAGATACTTTATTAAGGGTTGAAATAAGAATTTTAGATTGATTATAATATTTTCTTTTGAGATTTTTACTTTGGGAGGTTTAACTTTTTATAGAGATTAGAAAATAATAAACACAACTCAATGAAGATTGTATGAATTAGTCTATAATAATCTAATATAGTTTTTGGAGATAAAGTTTTTTATGCCTATACGCTATTACATTTAATATGCCTTATTTGTGTATTTTTAGCTAATGTATTATAAAATTTAATTATATTGGTAGGTTTAATCTTAGCTAGTTTAAAATGCTCAGATAATGGAATATTCTTAATTTTAACATTCCTAAGTATTTTTATAGATAGAATGTATTAGTTTATTAAATCCATAATCTTTTTTTTATATTTTGACAAATTGTTTAAATGTTATAGGTTTATATTTGACACTTTGGGCTATTACTTTGTTTTTTCTGAGTGAATTAATGGGTGTAAAATACAATTGTTAACTAATAATATATTGTTATAACAGTTAAGAAGACACAAGTGGTAAAACTAATTTAAATAAGATTGTATCATCGTATTGAAAGGTTATAATATTAGTAATTCTCTGGACTTTTTATAAAGAAAGTGGTATAATTTGCAAAATAAAGGAGGGATAAAGATGGCACTAACAAATTCCTATTTAATAACAACAAAGAATTTGGAGGCTGTTATAAATGCTGTATTAACAGCAAGAGCACCAGAAAGGTTTACTTACAAGTTTTTAGAAGATTTAGGATTTAAAAGTAGTAATGATAGACTATATATAAATCTTTTCAAATCATTAGGCCTTTTAGATGAAAGTGGCACACCAAAAGAAAGATATTATAAATTTTTAGATCAAGGAATATATAAACAGGTATTGGCAGAAGGAATAAGGGAAGCTTATGAAGATTTATTTAATGTAAATATAAATGCTCAAACACTTTCTATTGAAGAAGTAAAAAATAAATTAAAGACTATTACTCAAGGACAAAAAACAGAAAAAGTAATAGGGTTAATGGCAAACACTTTTTGTGCATTATGTTCTTTTGCAGATTGGGACTCTAAAAATGAAAAAACAAATGATGAAAAAGAGGTAATAAAGGAAGAAAAGAAAATGCAGGAATCCAAAATAACAGAAGAAAGAGTGGAAAACAATTTTAAAAAAGGAAAATTAGAATTACACTATGATATCCAAGTTCATTTGCCAGAAACGAGAGATGAAGCTGTATATGATGCCATATTTTCAAGTATGAAAAAACATCTATTTTAAAAGGAGAATGTGATATGGAAGATCAAATATATTCATTTGTATTAAGAGGAAATTTAACTAAAGTGGCTATGGAAAAAACTCAATTATTAAAAAATAATATTGGCTCTAAATATATAAACTCAGAAATTGCAGAACATTTATCAATTAATTTATTAGATGATGGACATGTAAAAATATCAAAGAAAATGGCAGCAGTATATGTGGCTATTACTTCTTTTGAGAATATGGTGAGAGATTTCATAGAAAAAACTCTATCAGAAGAAAAAGGAGAAGAATGGTGGAAAACATGCGTGTCTGAGGCTATTAGAAAAAAGGCAGAAAGTAGAAGAAAAGAAGAAGAAAAGATAAAATGGCATCAACAAAGAGGCGATAGAATATTAAATTATACTGAAATGGGAGATTTGAACAATATAATTGCACAGAATTGGGAAAAATTTGAAGATTATCTAAATAATTTAGAATGGGCTAGACAAATTATAAATACATTGGAACGTTCAAGAAATGTTATAATGCATGGAGGAGAACTTGGAGATAGAGATATAGAACGTGTAGGAACTAATATAAGAGATTGGGTAAATCAGGTTGGGTAAAAAAACTACGTGTTAGACCAAATGTCAACAACTTAAGAAAAAAATAGTGTAATTACTTAATTAATTAATTACACTATTTTTTATTTAATATAAAGAAAACTACGGGTTAGACACGTAGTTCAAAAAAGGCGATAGCAATGTATGAAAAAAATTCCTCCAATGATATAATAATTTTATAGTCTGCGAAACTGTAAAAAAATTAATAAAAGGATGAATTTGTCGTGAATGACGATATAAATAGTTTAGCACATAGTAAATATGAATGCAAGTATCCATATAGTATTTGCACCTAAATATAGGAGAATGGCCATTTATGGTCAGTATAAAAGAGATATAGGAATAATATTGAGACAATTATGTGAATATAAGGAAGTAAAAATAATAGAAGCAGAGGCATGTCCAGATCATATACATATGTTGGTAGAGATACCACCAAAGATGAGTATAGCCTCATTTATGGGATATTTAAAAGGAAAAAGTACATTAAGAATATTTGATAAATATTCAACATTAAAGTATAGATATGGAAGAAGGCAATTTTGGTGTATAGGATATTATGTAAGTACAGTAGGAAAAAATGAGGGGAAAATAAAGGAATATATAAAGAATCAATTAAATGATGATATAGCATATGACCCAATAAGTATAAATGAATATATAGATCCATTTACAGGAGAAAAAGTAGATAAAAAGAAAAGAAGGTAAAAAACTACTTTAGTAGAGGCAAGAAAAAAAGATGCAGTTGGCAGATTATAAGAGGGACTTAAGTCCCCGCCAGAAACAAGGCCCTTAGAGGGCTAATCAAAACTACCCGTTGAACGGGTAGTTTTTTTAGAATATTTTAAACATATGATATATATATCGAAAAGTATAAATACATAAAAGAAAATTAAATATAAAAAAGTCGAAAAAGGTTTAATTTTGTAATAAGAAGTGATATAATAGTAACAGAATATAAGGAGGGATAATATGGAAGATGAAAACTTTTTACAACAATTAAAAGAAGATATCAAGTTAATTAAAGACAATTATATAATGAATAATCCTTTATTAGAAAAAGACGAATATGCATTTAATTATTGGGTATTATCAAAGTTATATAATGTTGAAGAAGAATGTATTGATTCAAATATTACAGAATACTCTGATGATGGATGTGATTGCTTTGTATTTTTTGAAGAATCTAAAGAGTTATTTATCATTCAAAATAAATATTATACAACAACAACATTAGATCCACATTACGTTAAAACAGATTTTTTATATAGACCATTAAATAGTTTATCTGAAAATGCTTATAGAAGATCAGCAGAATTACAAACTATTTTTAACAAATATAAAAATGATCCAGAATTAAAAATATACTTAAACTTATATGTAACTAATAATAATGTTTCAGATGAATTAAAAAATGATGTTGAAAAATTTACGTATTCAGATAATATTCAAGCAATTGTATCTGCAAAGATTTATACTCTTGCAGATATGAAAAATGTATATTATGAAGAAAGAAAGACAGAAACAAGACATTATAGTTGCATTTTTAAAACAAAAAATGATGGAACAGTTTTAAACATAGATAGTACAAATTATAATTTACCAAGTTTAACGGATGCAAAATACATTTTAACTCCTGTTAAATTAATCTATGAGATAGTTAAAGAGTGTAAAGAAAAGAATTATATGCTTTTTGAAGAAAATATAAGGGAATATCTTGGAAATAAAGGCGTTAACTCACATATAGCAAAAACACTTGAAGATGAAAATGATAGAGATAATTTCTTTTATTATAATAATGGTATAACTGTTATTTGTGATTCTGTGCAAAAAATAACATTAAATGAATTAATACATAATAAAGGCTTTAAAACAGAAAATCCTCAAATTGTAAATGGATGTCAAACCGTAAACACTATTTTTGAAACCTTAAACAAATATCCAGAAAGTGAATTAGAAGATACTTTCAAGAACACTTATGTAATGGTAAAATTGCTAGTACTTGATAAAAATTCAGATAGTAATAAGAAACTATATCAAGATATTGTTAAATATAATAATAGTCAGAATGCTATTTCAGAGAAAAACTTTGCAGCTAATAAGAGAATATTCTTAAATTTACAAGATGACTTAAGAGATTTAGGATTCTTATTAACAGTAAAACAAAGCGATAGTAATAAATTTAAAACTCAAGAAAACTTTAATACATATAGACCTAAATTGCAAAAATATACAGAATTATTTGGTGTAGAGTTTAATAGATTAGAAGATAATATTATTCAATTAGATAAGTTTTTACAAGTATTATTAGCATTCAAAAATGATGGTTATGATGCATTTACTAAAAAAAGTAAAATATTAAAAGTAGATAGTCCTATATATAATGATTTAATTGAATTTATAAAAAATGGAAGTCTAACTAAAAATGATTATATTAATTTATACCTATTATTCTTAAAAGCTGAAAAAGAGAAAAAATCAAGTGATGATCAAAGAACACCAATTCCATATTATTTATTAAGCTTTTTAGGTAGAGATTTAAAAGGATTAGATGGAGAACAGACAAGAAAATGTTTCAGATATATATTTGAAAGTAAAGAAAATTTAAATGCAATTTATAGTTTTTATAAAAGAGTAACAAAAAGATACAAAATTAATATGAAAAATGATAAAGGAATAGAATATAACAAAATGATTAAGACTCAAATTGATAATACATTATTAGAGAAGACTATAAGTGATGAATTAGAAATGGAAGAAAATTCTGAAAACAAAAAAATTGTAAGTAGTTTTAGAAATCATACAGTATAATAAAAGTGAAAAGAAGTGTGAATAGCTTATATAGTTCACACTTCCTTTTTAGTTATTAATTTAAGTATCCCATAATTAATTGCGAACCATCTACAACCCCCATTTCTATAATATTTCTCATTCCAGTAACAAAGATAGTCAATAAAGTTTTTATCAAGTTGATTTAATTGTTTTTGAACAAATTTCTTATTTTGTTTTGGTACATTGTTTAAAATCTTTTCAGCCAATTCATCAAAACATGTACAATATTTTTTATCTTGAGGAGTCATATTACAAAATGCAGTTTCCTCCATAAATTCTAACCATTCCTTAATAATATCATCATTAACTTCTCTAAAATTATTCATAAATAAACCTCCAAATTATATAAAATTCAAAATGTCCCCAATTTGCAAATGTTAATTTAGACATCTTGTGCGACAAGACTTTCAAAATCTTGGGGACAGAAAGGGGACAAAAGCCCTCAAAAATGCCCTAAAATCACACAAGAGTTCAGTAAAAGAAAAGTGCTATAAACACTTATATTTCAATAAACTTCAAAAATGACTAATTGAATTCTCATAACTCTAAGGCGAGTTTGAAATAATTTTGCTTTACAATTTTTATTTAATCGCTACAGCTTGAGTGGTTGTGGCGATTTT
>UMKO01033174.1_pt1 | contig 16260 bp, 12 predicted proteins | sample 1966311 | NCBI WGS metagenome assembly UMKO01 (sample SAMEA4836178, study PRJEB28245) | human gut metagenome | biome: gut microbiome; material: fecal sample | place: Denmark | collected 2008
AACCATCTACCAGCAGCAGAAGTACATGTATGACAACCGGACACACCGTGTTCCAGATCGTATCGTCAGTGTCAGTCAGCCTTTTGTCCGTCCGATTGTCCGGGGAAAAGCCGGAAAACCGGTGGAATTTGGGGCCAAGCTGGACATTAGTGTTGTAGACGGTTGGGCCCGTCTGGAGTGTTGCTCGTTCGACGCCTATAACGAGGCAGGAAACCTGCGGGCAATGGTAGAACGGTTCTGTGCGCGTGAGGGACACTATCCCAGCCGCATTTTGGCAGACAAAATTTACCGGAACCGTGAAAATCTCAGCTACTGCAAGGAACGCGGGATCCGGTTATCCGGTCCGGCTCTGGGCAGACCGAGAAAGGATGAGATTCAGGACAAGGCACAGAATTATCTGGATGAATGTGAACGCGTGGAAGTAGAGCGCAGGTTTAGTCTGGCGAAACGGAAATGTGGCATGGGTCTGGTTACTGCCAAGCTGCAGGAAACCGCTGCCCATGTGATTGCCATGTCGGTCCTCGTGCTGAATCTCCGTAAGATTCAGTGCGCCCTTTTGCAAGTTTTGACAGCATTGCTGGATACTTGGGTGCTGCAAAGAAAACTGGCGTTTGTTCAGTAGACATTATTTATTCTTGACCGCAGCGGCTCTATGAGTGGGCTTGAGGCTGACACCATCGGAGGCTTCAACTCCATGATCGAGAAACAGAAAAAGGCTGAGGGCGAAGCTCTGATTTCCACTGTACTATTTGACAACACCAGCGAGGTTATTCATGATCGCGTGAGTGTCCAGAACATCAAACCTATGACCGACGATGACTACACAGTACGAGGCTGCACCGCCCTTTTGGATGCAATCGGTGGCGCAATTCACCACATCGGGAATGTCCATAAGTACGCACGAGCCGAGGATGTGCCGGAGCATACGATGTTCGTCATCACGACTGACGGCATGGAGAATGCAAGCCGCCGGTATGACAGCGAGAAGGTCAAGAAAATGATCGAGCGTCAAAAGGAAAAGTACGGCTGGGAGTTTCTGTTCCTCGGCGCCAACATTGACGCTGTTGAGACGGCAAGACACTTCGGAATTAGTGAGGATCGTGCCGTAAACTATCATTCCGACAGCGAAGGGACGCAGCTCAACTACGAGGTAGTCAGCGAAGCAATCTGCGCTGTTCGTTGCAGCACACCTCTCGGTGCCGATTGGAAGAAGCGCATTGACGAGGACTACAATGCAAGAAAGGATGAGCGAAGAAAATGATGAGGACAATTACGGTAAAAGGCGTTGGCAATGTATCAGCAAAGCCGGATTATATCTCGATTTCTATGACCGTTGAGTCCGCGGAAAATGACTATGACAAAGCAATGGACGGCGCAGCCCGCCGCATCGAGAATCTGAAAGCCGCAGCAGTAAGTGTCGGATATGAAAAAGAGGCATTGAAAACAATCAGCTTCAATGTGGAGACGCGATATGAGAACGTCAAGGATTGCCAGGGCAACTATAAGCGGGAGTTTGCCGGATATGCCTGTGTTTACCGCCTCAAACTCGCTTTCAATTTCGACAGCAAACAGCTTGCGAAGGTCATCTCTGCTATTGCCAGCAGCGAAGCAAATCCCGAACTAAGCATTGCGTTTACAGTAAAAAATCCGGCTAAAGTCAGCGAAGAACTGCTGACAAGTGCTGCTCAAAATGCACGAGCAAAGGCAGAGATTCTGTGTAAGGCAACAGGCGCAGAACTAGGACAGCTCATCTCTATCGACTACAACTGGGGCGAACTGAACATCATTTCCCGAACGAATTATGAGATGGAAGACTGCCTCATGCCTCTCTCTGCAATGAATAAATGATGCGCACCGGAGATTGAGCCGGATGACATAGATGTCTCCGATTCTGTCGATTTTGTATGGGAAATAAAGTAACTACTATGTAGACGGAGAAAGACGCTTTCGAGCGTCTTTTTTCATGCCCAACCCCCAAAATCCGTTGCCTTTTGTCCGTTGTATTGTGAAGGGGTATTTTACGGGGAGTCCCTACGGGGGAGTACGATTTTAGAGAATAGCAAGCAAATCCGGTGAGTACCCACCGGAGAAAAATGCGTTAAGGGAACCCTCCCCTTAACCGCTGATTTTTGCTTGTTGGGATAGTCCCAAACCCTTATAAATTACGAAGAACGGAGACAGAACGATGGCAAACAGAACGCGGAAAGTGCAGCTCAAGTTTTGGGTCACCGAGGAAGAACGGGCGATCATAGAGCGGAAAATGGAGATACTGAAAACGAAGAATATGGGAGCCTATCTGCGCAAGATGGCAATAGATGGCTACATCATTCAGGTAGACTATACCGAGCAGAAAAAACTCGCTGCGGCGGTCAATAAGATCGGGACGAATATCAATATCATCTGCCGAAGGATGAACTCAACGGGACGATTCTATCAGGATGATGTTGTTGAGCTGAAAGGAAAGCTGGATGAAGTATGGCAGTTACTAAAATCAAAGCAATCCGAGGAACTTTGAGTAAGGCTCTCGCGTACATCATGAATCCTGAAAAGACCGATGAGAAAATGCTCATCTCTTCTTATGGCTGCGCCACTGAGACAGCAGCTCAGGAGTTTGAATGGACGCGAAAGATTGCCGAGCAGCAAGGAATGAATCCCGTCAAAATCATTGCCCGTCATGTTATCCAGTCCTTTGATGTCGGAGAAGTATCACCGGAGCTTGCCCATGAGATCGGCAAACAGTTTGCGGATGAAATCCTCGGTGGTAAGTATGAGTATGTGCTGACCACCCATATTGATAAAGACCATGTTCATAATCATCTGATTTTCAATGCCGTGGACTTTGTGGATCATCATGCCTACAAGAGCTACAAGAAAATATACTATGATATGCGCGAGACAAGTGACCGGCTCTGCAAAGAAAACGGCCTCTCGGTCATCCCTCCCTCTCAGGGCAAAGGCATGAGCTACAAGGAGTACACCGAAGCCAAGAGAGGCACGAGCTGGAAGCAAAAACTCAAGCTGACCATTGACCGAAACATCATCGTGGCAAAGGACTATGATGAGTTCTTGAAGCTGATGCAGGATGCCGGATATGAAATCAAAACCGGCAAGTACATCTCCTTCCGAGCAGAAGGTCAGGAGCGTTTCACTCGCGCTAAAACCATCGGTGAAAACTACACCGAAGAGCGCATCAAGGAACGCATTCAGGGACGCAATCCCCGCAAGCGTCAGATGCAGACTACCCGCAAAGGTGTCTCGCTTATCATTGATATTCAGAACAGCATCAAGGCTCAGGAAAGCAAGGGATATGAACACTGGGCGAAGATCAACAATCTCAAAGAAGCTGCGAAAACGCTCAACTATCTTACTGAAAACAATCTCCTGCAATATGCCGATCTTGAGAAAAAGGTTGAGGACGTTCACAGCTCCTATGCCCGTACCGGTGAAGAGCTGAAAAGGGTTGAAGCCAGGCTTCGGGAGGTACAGCCTCTCATCAAAAACATCGCAAATTATCGCAAGCTCAAGCCTGTCTATGATGCCTATATGAAAGCAAAAGATAAGTCTGCTTTCCGAGCTAAACATGAAGCTGAACTTGTAATTTTCGAGGCTGCGAAGACTACGCTACTTGCAATGCTAGGCGACCAAAAACTGCCAAGCCTCAAAGCTTTCCAAGCCGAACAGCAAAGGCTTACTGATGAGCAACAAAGGCTATATGATGAGCGGGCAAGGTTGAAAAGAGAGATGAAGCAGATAGATACGATCAAGACTAATGTGGATATGCTACTCCGCATAGGAGATGAGCAGGAACAAACACAGCAACGATTTTCTCAGCGCGAATAAATCTAACGGGTCTGACAGTTCATACTTGTCAGGCCCGCTTTTATATGCGTAGACTGTGGATAAAATGGACAGTCCAAGAAGTTGGAACTTTTTTGTTAATCCTTGCATTGATAAATTGAAAAGTTCGACTTTTTCTGCTATAATATAATCTGAGTCCTTATATTAGCTCACAGTTGTGAAAGCGAGAGGTGCTTATATGAAGATCAGTTATAAAAAACTATGGATGCTTCTTATTCAGAAAGACATCACAAAGGTTAGGATGAAAAGAGATTTGGGGCTTGCTGCTGGTACGATGAGCAAGCTCAACAAAGGTGAAGATGTAGCTCTTTCTGTCCTTCTGCGCATTTGTGATTATCTGGATTGTGACATCGGAGATATTTGCCAAGCTGTGCGAGCGGGAAACTGAGTCCGGTTTTTCGTACAGCCATTATGCTATAATTTGGGATTGGAGACGGTTGTGCGTCTCAACGAGGTGATGAAATGCAGATTATTGATAACATAAACAAGACCGTCAAGGACGATCTGCAAGCGGGTATTCATAAAGGCAGCAAGATGTCCGTTGCCGCCGCTTGCTTTTCAATCTATGCGTATCAGGAACTCAAAAAGCAGCTTGAGGGTATTGACGAGCTACGTTTCATTTTCACCTCGCCAACATTTGTAACCGAGAAGACGTCAAAGGCGCAGCGGGAGTTTTATATTCCTCGCATTTCAAGAGAAAGCAGTCTGTATGGCACTGAGTTTGAAGTAAAACTCCGCAATGAGCTGACCCAAAAAGCGATTGCAAAAGAGTGCGCGGACTGGATCAGACGCAAGGCGGTTTTCAAATCAAACGTCACACAGGAGCAAATGATGGGCTTCATGACGGTCGATGAAAGCTCCTATATGCCGATCAATGGATTCACCACTGTCGATCTTGGCTGTGAGCGCGGCAACAACGCCTATTATCCAGTGCAGAAGACTGAGAGCTTTGAGAACGCCAACTACTTTCTGGGACTTTTTGAACAACTCTGGAATGACAAGAAAAAGCTGCAAGAAGTCACGGATATTGTGATTGAGAATATCTCCGCCGCGTATCGTGAGAACGCACCGGAGTATATCTATTTTGTCGCGCTCTATAACATCTTCAAAGAGTTCCTTGATGATGTTTCGGAGGACGAGCTGCCCAATGAAGCAACGGGCTTCAAGGAAAGCAAAATATGGGGAATGCTCTACAACTTCCAGCGGGACGCTGTTCTTGCCATCATTAGTAAACTTGAGAAATTCAACGGCTGTATTCTGGCGGACAGCGTTGGTCTGGGTAAGACCTTCACTGCGCTCGCGGTCATTAAGTATTATGAGAACCGCAACAAATCCGTTCTTGTTCTATGCCCGAAAAAGTTGTCTGAGAACTGGAATACATACAAAGGCAACTATATCAACAATCCCATTGCAGCAGACCGACTGCGCTATGATGTCCTTTATCATACGGACCTTTCCCGCGAGCATGGGCAGTCAAACGGAATTGACCTTGACCGCTTGAATTGGGGTAACTATGACCTTGTTGTTATTGATGAAAGTCACAACTTCCGTAACGGCGGTGAGGTGTCCGGCGAGGATGCAAAAGAAAACCGTTACCTGAAACTGCTCAACAAAGTCGTTCGCGCAGGTGTAAAAACCAAGGTGCTGATGCTTTCCGCAACGCCTGTTAATAACAAGTTTATTGACCTCAAGAATCAGCTTGCACTTGCCTATGAGGGCGACGCTTCGCAGATAAACAAAAAACTTGATACAACGAAAAGCATTGATGAAATTTTCCGTCAGGCACAGAAGGCTTTCAACGCATGGAGTAAGCTCCCTGCCGATGAACGCACAACGGACGAGCTTCTGCGGACTCTGGATTTTGATTTCTTTGAACTTCTGGACAGTGTGACGATTGCCCGTTCGAGAAAACACATCGAAAAGTATTACAACACCTCCGACATTGGGAAATTTCCGGAGCGTCTGCCGCCGATTTCACTGCGCCCCTGCCTGACCGACTTGAACGATGCGATCAACTATAACGACATTTACAGTCTGCTCATGTCACTGAGCTTGACAATCTATACGCCTTCGAATTACATCATGCCGTCGAAGCTGGCAAAGTACATCGACATGACACACCACAAAGGAAACAGCTTGACCCAGCAAGGACGTGAGGAAGGTATTCGCCGCCTTATGAGCATTAACTTGCTCAAGCGTCTGGAAAGCTCGGTTGCCTCTTTCCGTCTGACGATAGACCGCATTAAAAAGTTGATCAACGATACGATTGAGACAATCAAAAATTATCAGACCGGAGACTGTGTTCTGAATCTGACCGAGATTTCCGGCACAGAAGATTTCGATTATGACGATCAGAACACCGATTTCTTTTCAGTCGGCAAGAAAGTTAAAATTGACCTTGCGGATATGGACTATGTTTCGTGGATGCGGGAGCTTGAGAAAGACGCAGAGAATCTGGAACTGCTGTCTCTCATGATTGCTGACATCACGCCGGAGCATGACACAAAACTGCAAACGCTGTTCGAGCTGATTCGGAAGAAAATCGAGCATCCCATCAACCCCGGTAATAAGAAGATTATCATCTTCACTGCATTTTCCGACACCGCTGACTACCTCTATGAGAACGTCAGCAAATTTGCAAAAGAGAATTTCGGTTTGGAAACAGCCGAGATCACCGGCACGGTTGACGGAAAGACAACCATACCGAAGCTGCGAGCAGACCTTAACACGGTGCTGACCTGTTTCTCCCCCGTTTCCAAAGGAAAGTCTGTATTACTGCCCGGAAGCAAGGATGAGCTTGACATTCTGATTGCGACTGACTGTATTTCCGAAGGTCAGAACTTGCAGGACTGCGATTACCTCATTAACTACGACATTCACTGGAATCCTGTGCGCATCATCCAGCGTTTCGGGAGAATTGACCGTATCGGCAGCAAGAACGACCATATCCAGCTTGTAAATTTCTGGCCGGATATGGATCTCGACGAATATATCAACCTGAAAAGCCGCGTGGAGACCCGCATGAAGATTTCGGTTATGACCTCCACCGGTGACGATGACCTGATCAATGCCGAAGAAAAAGGTGATCTTGAATACCGCCGCGCACAGCTCAAGCGGCTACAAGAGGAAGTTGTGGACATTGAGGACATGACCAGCGGCATTTCCATCATGGATTTGGGACTTAACGAGTTCCGGCTTGATCTGCTCGAATACATGAAGCAGCACGAGGACATTGAAACCGCACCAAAGGGTCTGCACACCGTTGTCGGGCAGACGGAGGATTCTCCTGCCGGTGTGATTTTCGTCCTCAGAAATATCAATGACAGCGTAAACATTGACAATCGAAACCGGATTCACCCCTTCTACATGGTCTACATCAGCGAAGAGGGCGAAATTGTCTGCGATTACCTCAACCCGAAGAAATTGCTCGACACGATGCGTCTGCTCTGCCGTGGCAAGGGTGAGCCTTGTGCGGAGCTTTGTAAGCGATTCAATGATGAGACGGATGACGGACGCAAAATGGGTGAAATCTCTGAGCTGCTGAGCGAGGCGATCAATTCCGTCATTGACGCAAAAGAAGAAAACGATATTGACAGTCTGTTCAAGAGCGGCGGCACATCTGCGCTGCTCAGTGCAGTTTCGGGACTGGATGATTTTGAACTGATTTGCTTCTTGGTCGTGAAATAAGGAGGGCTTACGATGCTTGGATTTCCTGCATCTACGGAGTTTGGCAAAAGAATACCGAAGCAGAAATTCTATGAGAATCTTGAGGTTTCCCCTGCTTTACGCCGTGTGTTTGTCGATCATATCCGGCTGGTGTACTGGCGAAACAAGCTGGCAGCGTCTACGCTGAATATTGCTGCGGGCGAAGCAGTGACCGAGATTGAAGTGTTCGAGGTGCGGCTGAATGATCCGCAGCTTGACGAAGCGGTGCTGAAACAAATCGACAAGGAAATCCCGTACCATATCCTCTTTATTCTGACTTGTGACGGCAAGGCTCAGGCGTGGATTGGCTACAAGGAGGCTGCTGCGTCCGGCAGCAACGCCTTCAAGGTCAGCCGCTATTATCACACCGACTGGATGTCGGAAGATGAACTGCATCTTAGTATCGACGGCTTGAACATGGATGCCGTCTATGAAAGCCTCGTTCGCCAGATTGCCGGGGACAAACTGCAAACGGATTCCGGCGAGAGCCTGAAAGAGTCTGTCGAGCGGGATGAAAAGAAGAAGCAGCTTGAAAGGCAGATCGCCGTGCTGGAAAACAAAATGCGGCGAGAAAAGCAGCTCAACCGGCGGATGGAAATGAATGCAGAAATGAAGAGGTTAAGAAAGGAGATTGACTTCCTCAAATGAAAATTAAAAAGATTGAGTTGAATAACTTCAAGAGATTTACTCACTTGATTGTTGAAGATATACCTGAAACAGCAAAGTTAGTGGTCTTGGTTGGACCGAATGGCTCTGGGAAAACATCATTTATGGAGTCAATGAATCATTACTACAAATATGCTGGATATGGCAATATTGGCGACTATCACTATCTAAGTAAAACAGGAAACACGGAGGATTTTAACCATAGCCAATGGTATGCACGTGCATCAAAGATTGTGAGCATTGACTTTCATGACGCGAGTCTGCCAAAGGATATCGGCAACAGCAACGATATTAAGGGGCATTTTTATTTTCGAAGCGCCTATAGAAATGAGCCGGAGTTTCAGATAGATTCTATGCGGAGGCTACACGATCCAACCGAGTCAATTCGTTTGGAGTCGCTTATTCAGAATGATCAAACGGTCTCCACAAACTATCAGCGGCTTATTGTCAATACCATCTCTGGCGTATACGACAACGGAAACGATGCCAAAACTGTAGCCGCTCTGCGCGAAGAATTGATTGGGAAAATCCGCACGGCTATTGAACGTGTATTCGAGGATTTGGAACTTTCATCGGTTGGTGATCCACTGCAAAACGGTAACTTCTATTTTACCAAAGGAACTACTAAGGATTTTAGTTATTGCAATCTCTCGGCAGGAGAAAAATCTGCCTTTGATTTAATCCTGGACATGGTTGTTCAGTCTAAATATTATCCTGATGCTATTTACTGTATTGACGAACCAGAAACGCATATGCACACCAAATTGCAAGGTAGAGTCTTGCGCGAGCTGTATTTGCTCATTCCGGGTCAGTCACAGCTTTTGCTTTCAACACATTCGATTGGAATGCTTCAAGAGGCAGAGGAAATCGAAAAAGAGCATCCGGGAACAGTTGCCTTCTTGGATTTCGGTGGAAGAGACTTTGATACAGATCAAGTGATCCGCCCTGCAAAAATCGGAAAAGCGGTTATGGACAAGTTTTACGAACTTGCTTTTGGTGACTTTGCAAAACTGATGCTGCCTAAAACAATTGTGTTCTGCGAAGGTGACCCTAATGGCAAAACACGCAAGGATTTTGATAAGATAATTTACAGTACTATTTTCGCAGATACGCATCCAGAGGCATTCTTTATTTCGGGCGGCTCTTGTAACGATATAGAAAATATTGAAAAGACGCATGGAGAAATAATCAGTACACTACTCCAAAATTCCAAAATCATCAAAATTGTTGACCGTGATGATCGTAGCCCACAGGAAGTTGCCGACCTTGCCAAATCTGGTATAAGGGTTTTGAAAAGGCGTAATCTTGAATCCTATGTGCTTGATGATGCTGTGATCAAGAAATTGTGTGATAAAGTTGGGAAGACAGAAGAATACGCCGCCTGTATACAAGAAAAGCAACAAGCACTCACGGACTCTGTTTCCAGAGGCAATGCACCGGATGATTTCAAAAAAGCGAGTGGCGGGATATACCTTTCTCTTAAACGCCGCCTTTCGCTAACGCAATGTGGGAATAACCCCGACCCGTTTATGCGAGATACCCTTTCTCCTTTGATTACACCAGATATGGATGTATATAAGGAATTGGAAGCAGAAATATTTGGAAACGACGATAACGGAGGAAGATGAAAATGGATAAACTACGCATGGAATCGCCGGACTTGACAGCGCAGAACATAGACCGCATTGCTGCCCTGTTTCCCAACTGCATCACGGAGATGCTGGATGAGGAACACAGCACGCCGGAGAAGAAGGTGTACAAGCGGGCGGTCAATTTTGAACTGCTGAAACAGATGCTCTCGCCGGACGTGGTGGACGGCGATGAGGCATACGAGTTCACATGGGTCGGCAAGAAGGCGGCGATTGTGGAAGCCAACAAGCCGATCCGCAAGACCCTGCGCCCCTGTGTGGCGGAAAGCAAGGACTGGGATACCACCGAAAATCTCTACATCGAGGGCGACAATCTGGAAGTTCTCAAGCTGTTGCAGGAGAGTTATCTCAGCAAGGTCAAGATGATCTATATTGATCCGCCGTACAACACCGGCAACGACTTCATCTATGCCGACGATTTCATGCGCTCACAGGAAGAAGAAAACGCGCAGATGGGAATGTACGACGAGGACGAGAACCGTCTGTTCAAGAATACCGATTCCAACGGACGGTTTCATTCCGACTGGTGCAGCATGATTTATTCGCGGCTGATGCTGGCAAGAAATCTGCTGTCAGAGGATGGGGTTATCTTTGTTAGCATCGATGATGGCGAGCAGGAAAATTTGAAAAGAATACTTAACGAATCTTTTGGGGAAAGCAATTTTATAGCTACCATAGTGAGAAACACAAACAGTTCAAAAAACCAGAGTTTGTTTGTGTCGGTTAGCCATGAATACTGCCTAATTTACGCAAAGAATATCGAAACGCTCAAAATTAAGCACGCCGAAAGTAAGTGGAGTGTACCCAAGAATAACATCAATGAATACATCGCCAAAGTAAAACAGCTTCAAAAAGAAGGCTTGACACTGGATGAAATAACAGAAGAGTTAAAAACGCTAACAAAATATCCTCGATTCGTTGACTTCACAAACTATTGGTATTTTGACGAGCGAGGATTATATAGCAAAGGAGACCTCGGCGGAGTCCCAAACGGAAACAAACAACCGCTTTGGAATCCAATCACCCAATCCTATGACCCTGTACCGCCCGGCGGTTTTCGCTTTAACCCAGAAAAGCTTGAACAACTTTCAAAAGAAGGGCGCATTCACTTTCATACAGATGGTAGCTTGCCAAGAATAAAACGCTATCTTGATGAAAACCTAAATCAAAGGCCCAAGTCAATTATGTCTGATGACCAGCGTCCAGATAGTTCAATGATGCAGGAGTTCAACACTCCCTTCGATAATCCTAAACAACTTGCTTTCATTAAAAGGGTTACCGGAATAGCAGATAACGATTCCATAATTCTCGACTTCTTCTCCGGCTCTGCCACCACCGCCCACGCCGTCATGCAGCTCAACGCCGAAGACGGCGGACACCGCAAATTCATCATGGTGCAGCTGCCAGAAAAGTGCGACGAAAAATCCGAAGCCTATAAGGCGGGCTACAAGAACATCTGCGAAATCGGCAAAGAGCGCATTCGCCGCGCCGGTGAGAAAATCAAATCCAAAAGCCCCATGACCACGCAAGACCTCGACATTGGTTTCCGCGTTCTCAAGCTGGACGATAGCAACATGAAGGATGTCTACTATGCGCCGGATGACTACGATCAGAGGATGCTCGCTGGGCTGGAATCCAACATCAAGGAGGACCGCACCGACCTTGACCTGCTGTTTGGCTGCCTGATTGACTGGGGTCTGCCGCTGTCTCTGCCGTATTCTTCCGAGAAAATCGACGGCTGCACCGTCCACACCTACAACGATGGCGATTTGATTGCCTGCTTTGACGCCAATATCCCCGAAAGCGTGGTCAAGGAAATTGCCAAGCGCAAGCCGCTCCGCGCCGTTTTCCGGGATTCCGGCTTTGCCTCCAGCCCGGAGAAGATCAATGTGTTTGAGATTTTCAAGCTCTATATGCCGGAGGATGCAAACGACATCACCAAGCGTGTGCGGGTGATCTGATGCGTTCGGATTTTTTAGTCTACGAGGCAAAGTCCTTCTATAATGCATATATCGCGTTGGAACAGCTTTCCAAAGCGGATACGACACCAGAATTGTTGCTTTATGCTCCGATGGTTGTAAATGGATCATTTTCCATAGAACTGACGCTGAAGGCGATTTTGGTGAAGAATCATATTTCGTATGGAAAAGAGCATAACCTGCTCGTCCTTTTTCGACTACTTCCTAAACCGTTTCAGGATGAACTGTTGACTCATTTAATCGAGAAAGCGCCGGAATACATAAATCCTGAAAAATGTGTAGAGGAACTGGTCTTACTATCAAATGCGTTTGTTGATTGGCGCTATGCATTTGAGGATAATCCTGCACCGGCTATTGACTCGCGCTTTTTGTCTGCCTTTGCAAATGCAGCTATTGGGACAATGTTCTCTCACTACAATGTAGATTTAGTGCCTTCTACTCAAGTGGAGCCAGACGATAAGATAGAGCAGAAATTTCGTGAAAATCGCGAACTATGCAAAGAGGCCAATTTACGAAGGATTGAAAAGAAAAACAAGGAGCATCACTCATGAAACTCCAATTCAAACACCAAAAATTTCAAGCGGATGCGGCAAAGGCAGTGGTTGACGTCTTCGCTGGACAACCGTACCTCACGCCCACCTACATGATGGACAGAGGCTACGGCCAGCAAACAATCACCGATGAAGAAGACTTCACCGGCTGGCGCAACGAACGTATTGTCCCTGAGCTGTCCGACAAGCTGATTTTGGAGCATTTGCAAAAGGTGCAGCGCACCAATCAGATCAAGCCGTCCGAGAAACTGGAAGGCCGCTATAATCTGACGATTGAGATGGAAACCGGCGTCGGCAAGACCTATACCTATATCAAGACCATGTACGAGCTGAACAAGCACTACGGTTGGAGCAAGTTTATCGTGGTCGTGCCGAGCATTGCCATCCGCGAGGGCGTTTATAAATCCTTTCAGGTAACGCAGGAGCATTTTGCGGAGGAATATGGAAAGAAAATCCGCTTCTTCATCTACAATTCCGCCCAGCTCACGGAGATCGACCGCTTTGCGTCGGACAGTTCCATCAATGTCATGATTATCAACTCGCAGGCGTTCAACGCCAAAGGTAAGGACGCGCGGCGTATTTACATGAAGCTGGATGAGTTCCGTTCCCGCCGCCCGATTGACATTATCGCAAAAACAAACCCGATTCTGATTATTGACGAGCCGCAGTCGGTTGAGGGCAAGCAGACAAAAGAGCGGCTGAAAGAGTTCAATCCGCTGTTGACGCTGCGTTATTCCGCAACACATAAGTCGGACAGCATCTATAACATGGTGTACCGGCTTGATGCAATGGAAGCCTACAACAAGCGTCTTGTTAAGAAGATCGCCGTCAAAGGTATCACAGAATCCGGCAGCACGGCAACCGAGGGCTTTGTCTATCTGGAAAGCATCAATCTCTCCAAAGCAGATCCGACAGCAACCATTCAGTTTGATTTCAAGGGTGCAAAGGGGCTGCGTAAAAAGACGGCAACCGTTGGGATCGGCTACAATCTTTACGACAATTCCGGCAATTTGGATGAGTATAAAGTCGGCTTTGTGGTAAAATCCATTGATGGACGCGATAACTCCGTAGAGTTCCTGAACGGCATTAAAATCTTTGCCGGTGATGTGATCGGCAAAGTCAGTGAAGACCAGCTCCGCCGTATTCAAATCCGCGAAACCATTCTCTCTCACATTGAACGGGAGAGGCAGCTTTTCCATAAGGGTATCAAAGTGCTGTCCCTGTTCTTCATCGACGAAGTTGCAAAGTACAAGCAGTATGATGAGGCAGGACATCCCTTCAACGGCATCTATGCTGATATGTTTGAGGAAGAGTATGCGGACATTATTGAACACTTGCAGCGGGAAATCGGTGACGAGGATTATATCAAATATCTTGATGCCATCTCTGCGCATGATACCCACGCCGGTTACTTCTCCGTTGACAAAAAGGGCAAGATGACCGACAGTAAGCTTTCCGATAAAAAGGAATGTACTTCTGACGATATTGACGCCTATGATCTGATTATGAAGAACAAGGAGCTGCTTCTGGATCGAGACCCGAAGAAGTCTCCGGTGCGCTTCATCTTCTCCCACTCTGCGCTGCGTGAAGGTTGGGACAACCCGAATGTATTCCAGATCTGCACGCTGAAACAGAGCGGCAGTGAGGTCCGCAAGCGGCAGGAAGTCGGTCGTGGTCTGCGCCTTTGCGTCAATCAGGACGGCGAGCGTATGGACGCCAATGTTCTTGGCAATGATGTGCATTCCATTAATGTCCTGACGGTTATCGCCAGCGAGAGCTACGACAGCTTTGCAAAGGGCTTGCAGACGGAGATTGCAGACGCAGTTGCCGGACGTCCCGTGGCTGTTACCGCCGACCTCTTCAAAGGCAAGGTTATCGTGGATGCCAGAGGCAATGAGCAGGTTGTGGACGGTGAAACCGCACAGGCAATCTACTTTGATTTGATCGTCAACGGTTATGTGGACAAGAAGGGTGCGCTGACCGACAAGTATTACGCTGACAAAGCAAACGGTGCAATTCAAGTTGCAGAAGAAGTGGCGGACAGCCGCGACGCAGTAATCAATATCCTTGATTCCGTCTACGACAGCCGTGCTATGCAGCCGGAGAATGCACGCGATAAGAATGTGGAGTTGCAAGTTGATCGGGATAAGCTCGCTATGCCGGAGTTCCAGGAACTCTGGAAACGCATCAGCCCGAAATCTGTGTATGTGGTTGATTTTGACACCGATGAGCTTGTAGACAAAGCGATTGCGTCTATCAATCGAAATCTTCATGTGTCGAAGATTTATTTCAAAGTCGAAACCGGTGCAATGGATGAGATCAAATCGAAGGACGCACTGCTTGACGGAAGCGCATTCTCAAAATCAAAGTCCTCCACTTATGACAGCAGCAAGCAAATCCGAACCAACAGCAGCGTAAAGTATGACTTGGTTGGCAAACTGGTCGTTGAAACCGGCTTGACGCGAAAAGCGGTCGTTGCAATTTTGACCGGAATTGAAAAGACGGTTTTCGAGCAGTTTAAGTTCAACCCGGAAGAGTTTATCATCAAGACTGCGGCGCTGATCAATGATGAAAAAGCAACTGCCATCATTCAGCATATCACCTACAATGTGCTGGATGAATGTTACGATACGGACATCTTTACCGAACCGACCATTAAAGGCAAGCTTGGAACGAATGCAATGAAAGCGCAGCGGCATCTATACGACCATATTGTGTACGATTCCACAAACGAGCGTGACTTTGCCACCGACCTTGATACAAATACGGATGTTGCCGTCTATGTAAAACTGCCGGACAGCTTCTATATCGCAACACCAGTCGGTCATTATAACCCGGACTGGGCGATTGCCTTCTATGAAGGCACCGTCAAACACATCTACTTCGTTGCCGAAACGAAAGGCTCTATGTCTTCTATGCAGCTCCGGCTGATTGAGGAATCGAAAATTCACTGCGCAAGAGAACATTTCAAAGCAATCAGCAACGGAAATGTGGTGTATGATGTGGTGGACAGCTACCAAACCTTGCTCGAAAAGGTGATGAAATAAATGGTACCAATCGTTACCATATAGAACACTACAAGCACTTTAGGGTTCGCTACATAAAATCATCGGAAGGGTGTGCGCAGTTCATGGACTGGAATACATATTATGAAAAGTTTTATGACTGGGCAACCAGCACACAGATTAGCCGAATGTCCTCACTGACATCCTTCGGCGCTTCTTCTGAGGTTGCTGAGGTCGCGCAGGAGTACATGGATGAGAAGGCAGCATCCCGGCTTATTAAAAAAGCGATTGCCTATGGCGTCCAGTTTACACCAGATGAAATCTACGATCTTTCCGGTTGCTGCGATTCATCAGCTATGAATGAGCTGCTGAAATCTGCAAAGTGCAGCTTTACACAGGAGCAGTTGGAGGATCTATGGGGCGCAGCAGACGATGATGTTCTTGAGCTTGTAGCAAAACGGAACCATGTGACTATGTTTGCAGATGCCGGGATTGAAGAGACCGACATAGAGGATGAAGCAAATTTTGACGAGCCGAAACAGGACGAACCTAAACTCGGATTCTTTTCAAAACTTGGCTTGGTGCTTGGAGTTGAAAGTATTTTGGATAAGACGAGACAACCTCGCCACGGACGCTGTACTGGCGACTGTGCGAACTGCCCACCGCATTATGGGTATCGCTATGGGAGATGGTATTATGGTCATGACCATACGCACGGCTGTGAGTTTGGCGGGAACAAAAGTGGAGGTGGACTGTAATTTGCTCAGAAAGCACAGGCTGAGAAACGAACGTGCTGTTCTTCTCCTAAACGAACTGGCTCAAAACTAAGACACGGAAAAACGCCCCC
>UMKO01017030.1_pt1 | contig 16142 bp, 8 predicted proteins | sample 1966311 | NCBI WGS metagenome assembly UMKO01 (sample SAMEA4836178, study PRJEB28245) | human gut metagenome | biome: gut microbiome; material: fecal sample | place: Denmark | collected 2008
TGGTTGTGGAGGATTTGAGGTATGGGAAGTTTGAGTATAGTATAATATCGCAGGAGTTACTCATTGTAATTACGATGTCAAACACCAGATTCAAACCTTTTGACACTGTAATCTCATTGTACAAATAAGCTGAAACACCGGCTTTTCTGTGCAAAACAAATAAGAAAGTGTAGAGGAAATTATGCATTACCACAATCCATTTCATCAAAAAAGACATACCACGAAAGCATCTCATGGTATAAAGTTTGTTACTTCAATCACTACGACCATTGCGCTGATCTTGGTCTGTGCGCTGGCAGTTTCGCAGATCATTCCGACAGACCGAACGGATCGATCTGCCAAAGTCGCACAGGGTAAAACAACCAGATCAAAAAAGCCTGTGAAAACGACATTTACCCCGGCTTCCGGTGAATTTCGCGGTGTATGGATCTCTTTTCAGGATATTGGAGAAAAGCGCTACACCAAAAAGCAGTTTGAGAATTTCATCAACAAGACGTTTGATAACTGCAAAAAAAATGGATTTAACGCTGTGATCGTTCATGTTCGTCCATTTGCCGATGCCTTGTATCCGTCCAGCTATTTTCCATGGTCTCGCTATGTATCCGGAAAAGCCGGGAAACATCCGGGATTCGATCCGCTCTCCTATGCGGTCAGCGCGGCACATAAACGGGGCTTAGCTTTCCATGCATGGATCAACCCTTATCGCATTGCCAGCAATACGACCAACGTATATAAACTCCCGAAAAAGTCCATTGCCCGAAAATGGGCTGTTTCCAAGAAAGCTTCCAAACGCCGCAATGTATTAAAATGGGATGGGAAACTGTACTTTAACCCGGCTTCCAAAGATGTTCAAAATCTTGTTTGCAATGGTGTCCGTGAGATCGTGCGCGATTATGCTGTAGACGGCATTCATTTTGACGATTATTTTTATCCGAATCTGGGTGCGAAATACAAAAAGGTATTTGACTACAAAGAATACAAAGCATACGCAAAGCGCTGCAAAAAGAAACACAAGAAAAAAGTTTCGATCGTAACTTGGCGCAGAAACAACGTATCCAACATGTTAAAACGTGTTCGAACCATCGTACATAGATTGGATAATAATTGCGTATTTGGCATCAGCCCGGCAGGCAATATCCGTAATTTATATGCAAAAAATAATTATTACGCAGATGTCAAAAAATGGATGCGTTCTTCCAAATATATTGATTATATCTGCCCACAGATTTACTGGACATTCAGTCAAAAGACTTGTCCTTTCCGCGAAACCACAAACAAATGGCTCGCGATACCACGCGCAAAATCCGTAAAAGTATATGTCGGTCTGGGCGGTTACCGCGCCGGCATCTCTAAACGGGAGGCAAAATTAGGAGCGGACGCAGAGTGGGGCACAAGCCGCACTAATCTCAAACGCCAGCTCCTATACTTACGCTCACAAAACGGTTGTGGCGGTTTTATGTTGTTCTCTTATTCCGATTTGATCCGCAAATCGGCACGCTCAGAAATGAAGCGGTTTACAAAATTGCTGAAAACTGTACCTTCAAATGCTGTAGGACCAACTGCGACGCCAACGGCAGCTCCAACCACTGTACCGACAGCAGTACCAACAGAAACTCCAACAGATGCTCCAACGGACAGCTCAATGGCAGCTCCAACAGAAACTCCAGCGGCAGCTCCAACAAACTAACCGACCGTTACCGGCAACTGATCCCGGAACGCACGGCGAAACCGTTACTTAACAGCTAACTCCGCAGGCGGCTTTGCCAGTATGTTGTGCACCGGAATAACGCTTACAATTGCATTTACCAGCATGATTGCCGCTATCAACGTTATCGCGCCCCACCATGGAAAGCTTAGATTCATTCCAAGGGATGGCACGGATGCGGCGAACTTCATAACACCTGTCGTGACCACAACCCCGGGAAGTGTCGTATAGCAATTGATCAGCAGCATTTCAAGTATAAAAGAACGGATAATACTTGCCTTGGAAATTCCAAGCAGGCGATACACCGTCAACTCCTCCATTCGTGATGATGCATTGGAGCGGATCGTATAATAAATGATCAACACAGACAAGATGACAGCAATCATTGCAAACAATGCCTTGCTTCTCGTCTTGTCTTTCATTTTGTTCCGATAGGCTTTCACTTGTTGCTCTGCCGGAATCGTCACTTTGACCCGAAACATTTTTTGATACGGTTTCAGTTCACTTTGCAATTGCTTTACCAGCTCTTCCCGCTGCTCCAAATCATCAACATAATACTTTATCTTCTGCATTCCCACTGCCAACTGGTCTGCTAACTGCTTACCGGCGGCATCTGTCAAAACATAATCAACATCACAGGAATTGTCAAATCCACCCACTACAATGTAATTTTCTCCTGCATTACTAACCGGTTCCTCTTCGTAAGACACGGAACTGTTACCAAGCTGTTGCACCGGATATTCTTTCTGGTTTCCCTGAAATTCCTGATAACTTTTGATCTGATCATATTTTGACTGCGGAACCAGCATCTGATCATCCTGCAAGGTTACATTATCGTACTTACCCGGATACATCTTCTGCAGCTCTGATAATGACATGACCGAATAGGAACTCGCAACCATTCCTAGCAGCTTTGATTGACTGCAGTAAATGGACGCCTCGTTGTTGCCACTAATGCCAACTACCGTCAGATCTTTGCTGAATGTGTTAATAGAAAGTGTCTCTCCTAACAACTCCTTTGCGGACGCATATTGACCGGAAATAGCCGTGTCACTTTTCAAGAAACGATCCGCAACCAGCTTATCGATAACAATCTCATCCGATTTCTTTGGAAGCCGTCCATATAACAGATCTTTCTTCGTAACTTTCGATATGTCCACATAGGAAAAGTCGCGGATCACCTGGCTGCTCCCCCGCATCTGATATAACGTATCTGCCTGTATCACCAGGTCACGCGCAGCATCGTAAAACATCATATCCTTACGTTTCCCTTTCGAAAGCACCTTATTATAACACTCCTGCATGGTATCACCAACGGCATATTCTTCTGCCGGAGAAGCCAGTTTCATCTCCACCTGTACATAATGTGAATCATCCTTCACAATCTCTTCCCGATGCACCGTAACTGCTGTGATCAAGTCCGATATCGTCAGCGAAAGCATGATTGCTGTTATTAAAAGGATGACAACGATAAATGCCTGCTTTTTCCCCAACAACTTCAAATTTTCTAGTGTCATTCGCCAGGTTGCTTTCCAGGACAACCCGGATTTTTTACTCATTTCCAATGGAGGTAATTCATATGAGAAGTTCTCAACATCTTCCATCTCCAGTTTTGGTCTTGGCTCATCAAAGATTTCACATCCGGCTTCTTCCCCCGCAAAGATCACATCACTTGCCATGTCACTCCGAATATAAAGTTTCCCACTTTTCCATGCCATTTTCAATCGAATAGGTTCCTCTTTACTGTCCGCATTTTGGTACACTTCAATTTCATTTTCATCGCTTTGCATGGCCTGACATGTGAGCTCCGGCAAATAAATATTACCATCGTCCGATCGTTCATAACTGCTGCCGGAATGATTATCGTAATCTTTTGTAATCTCTCCATCCTTGATTTCTAGAATACGATCCGCAAAAAACTCAGCAATACGGCGCTCATGCGATACTAAAATAACCAAACATTCCTTGGAAATCGCACGCAATATACTCATTGTACGTATTGTATTTTCCTCGTCCAGATTGCCGGTCGGCTCATCTGCCAATATGATCTGCGGTGATTTCACAAGTGCCCGGGCAATAGATACCCTCTGCTGCTGTCCACCCGACAATTTGGATACCAGCTTCTTTTTGTAACGGCCTATACCAAGCTGCTCCAATACATACGATACTCTCTCATCTTTTTCCTCATCCGTCAGATCATAATGACTAAGTGCAAGCTTTACATTATAAGCAACCGTGTAATCCTGCAGCAAATAATAATTTTGGAAAATATAGCCAAATTTTTCACAACGCAAATGCTCAATTTTCTTTGGCTCGTACTTCTTTAATATTGTTTCGTCTACAGTAAGTGTTCCTCCCTGAAACACATCCAATCCACCAACGGTATTTAATAACGTGGTTTTTCCGGAACCGCTTTCCCCCAAAATACATACCAAACCTGTCTGTGGCAGCTCCAATGTAATATCATTCAATACATGAATCTCACTTCGTTTACCGCGGTTAAAATATTTCTGTAAATGTTCTATCTTGATCATTCGCTCACCTTCCCTTTTAACAAATGATTAAACGCTGCTACCATCACCATCGCAGCCACATAATTGTACATAAAGTACGCTAGGTACCCGGGCCATTCATAATAGTAGAGCATAGCACGCAGCGCCGGCACAAAGATTCCAACTACATTCATCACTACCGCGACCACGATAATAGCAGTAATACTGTATCGACGCATCTCCATATAATTGATCTTGCCGATCAATTTTGTGGACATACCCATGAATTTTAAGATTTTCTGGTCTTTGATCTGAATCTTAAATATAGAACGTAAGATCAATATCTCAGCAGCCATCATCACTAATAGTATTGCCACTGCAATGCCGATCGTCCTTAAACGTTCCTGTACCAGATCTGAATCGTATTCATCTGCACCAAAACGCAGTGTACTCACAGCCTCATACCCGGCTTTATCCAATGCCTTTAACACATGATCCATTTTGGCGTAACTTGTAATATATACCGATGCCTGCCTGCTCTCGGTGCGATAATACTTCTCATAAATATTCTGAGAAACCTCTGCAAAATTTGCCCCACAGCCATTTATCTTCTCACCGGTTTCTACGTTCTCGATCTGTTTGACATCCTTACTTTTCATATCCTTGTCATACTGATCAATATGCAATAAACCGGACTGATCTAAAAGAGTCAAGTCATTATCTTCTGCCCGATACACCGCTGCTTCATATGCACCTGATACACAAAGTTCGTTATCCTTCTTCACGATATCGCCAACAATCGGCCACAATGTTGCCTGTCCCTGATATTTGCCAAGTTGTTGATTATAGGCATATTCATAGAATACTTTGCCACCGGTTACGGTACTTTGCAGCATTGTACATATCTCCGGCGAAAAGTACACCTGTTTATCCTTATTTTTTAACAGTCCGCTTACTTTCATCTTCCGCTGTATATAATTCTCCGTTGATGACCAAAGCACATCGCTTGTATAGAAAAATGTAATCGTATCACCAACCTTATATTTTCCCCGATCGTACAATACAACTTCATCGATCTTCTTTGGCAGACTGCCCTTTACGAGATCCGATTTCTTCAAGCAGGAAGATGATCGCATGTATTGATCTTTCTTGACGTATTCAACGTTCTGCGAGTCGTACAGCCCCCCTTCATTGCTCGTACTCATCCTATTATAGCCGTACTCCTGTCTATAATCTTTTCCTTCCTCAAAATAATAATTGACGTCATTCACAATATCGTACTGATCCACCGAAACGACGTGCTTCATTTTGGTGAGTTGGTCAATATCTTTTTTCGTCATAAACTTTTGATCTTTACGTCTAATTGAAATGCGCTTATCGTCTTTGCGCGCAAAAGATGTTGCTGAATACTTTTTGGTGTAAATATCATCTGCATTCATTAGCAACTGCCCGATAAATAAAAACGATACGATAGCAGCAGCTAAGAAAAATCCCATAAACAATGCGATTTTTTCCGGCTGTCTCACTGCATTCATTCGCACAAAGATCCGCCCTATGGTACAATCGCGAAGTCGTTCCTCATTGTTTTCAGACTTTTTACCGGCTGTCGTTTTCTCGTTGTTGTCCACATTCTCGGACATCTCCGATTTCTGATCTGTGTCCATATTTTCGGATACTTCCAACTTCTGATCCGTGTCCGTATTTTCGGATACTTCTGACTTCTGATCTGTGTCCGTATTTTCGGATACTTCTGACTTCTGATTCGTGTCCATATTTTCGGATACGTCCAAGATCAATGATCCATCATGCAATCGCACTTTTCTGGTAACATATTTTTCTACCTGTTCATAATTGTGAGTTACCATTATAACCAAATGGTCTTGCGAAAGATCTCGAAGCAATTTCACGATCTGCGCTCCGGTTTCACTGTCCAAGTTACCGGTTGGCTCATCCGCCACAATAATATCCGTATCCTTTGCCAACGCACGAGCAATCGACAATCTCTGCTTTTGACCACTGGACAACTTAGACGCACGCTGGTCTCTCTGTGCACTCAGGCCTACACGTTCCAAATAATGAATTGCCTTGTCTCCAGCTTCTTTCTCTGGCACTCCCATGATCAAAAGTGCACTGACGATATTTTCTTTGGCGGTATAATGACCGATCAAACTATAATCTTGAAAAACAAAGCCGATCTTAGTACGACGATATTCTTCCCAGTCATCTTCATCATACTGAAATGTCGGCTGTCCATCCACATAAAGCTCCCCATCATCAAACGTATCCATACCGCTAATGATCCTAAGCAATGTTGACTTTCCGCTGCCGCTTTCCCCTGTGATCGCAACAAATTCACCCATGCGAAACTCCAGATTGATACCCTGCAATGCCTGTGTCACTGCTGTTTCGGAATAATAATACTTCGAAATATTTTGCAACTTAATTCTTACTTGCTGCATATTTCCCTCCTTTTTCACGTTGTACATACTTTGACTCCCAAAAAAGCATATCATAAAAAAAGAGGCGAATCTTCCTGGAAAATTCTACCTCTACTAATATATTTTTTTCCGATTTCTGGAAATTTTAATGCAACATTCTATAATTATTGCTGTAATTTCACGTCCTGTCTTTGTTAATGAAACGCATCTGTCCTGCCTCTTCTCCATAACGCTTTGCAACAACTTCCAATCCCTGCAAATGACGACATTCGGAACATAAATTCCCGAAATCCAACGGCTTACCGCAGATTTGACAATACACCTGCGACACTGTTTTGCCATCTGTATTTTTGTACTGAATACGACCTTCACGGATCCATGCGCGTACCTTCGCATTGGAAATGCCAAAATGGTCAGCCACCTGAGATTCGTTCACATCATTTTTACGAATATAATCTTTCACTTCATTAAACAGATTCATTTCCATGCATGCCGGACATATATCTTTATTATATTCAGGATGTAATCTGCGTCCACACTGCTTACAGCTCTTTATCTCCGAATCTCCAAAACGATTTCTATCTACGATCATATTTTCCCTCCTCTTCTCATATTTCTGCAGCTGCCTTTATTCATAAAGCCGGCTGCCACGAACTTTCTGCTCTTATAAGAATAGCACTCTACGAAAATACCGTCAAGAAAAGATACGATCGAACCAGACTTCGTAAATTTGGAACATTGCTTGTCCAAGACCATCACGGATCTAAATAATCCCCCAAATTGCTATTTATTGTCGGAACAGGCTGTGGCGTTGTTGTGTTCTTACGTTTCGAGCTGCTGTCTGTTCCCTTATTTGAGGAAGAAGAATCGCTGTCTGTCCCGGCATTCCCGGTTGACGAATTCTTGGTCTGCGTATCATCATTCGACTGGTTATACTGCAGATTGGAAATCTGTTCACTATCCATATCATAAACATAACTTCCACTCACATCTACGCCATCTTCTGCTTCTGCCGCAAAATCAATCGTTAGCCTGCTCCCATTTTGTTCCGCGAGCTTGTACACCGCAATTGCTCCACTTTTAAACTGAATCTGTGTGTCATTATATTTGGCAAAGATACTGCTGAGAATATCATTGCCGTCTTCCTGCCGGTACAGTTCCGTAGCTTTATCAACATCATACAGCACAAATGTCTGTGCTTTAGTGCCATTATAGATCAATACTGCATATCGTCCGGACGAAGCATCAGATTGCGGCACCCACTTCAACTCGCAAAAATATCCCTTGACCTCGTTCATCTTTTTCTTGTTTTGGGACATCATGATCTGACCGATTTCCGGACTTCCGGTCGTGTCAGTGGTCGTCTGCACGCGCATACACTCGTTGCCATCGGCATCTTCCAAAGTCTCTGTCTTGCTGACTCCCGCTTCCTCTGTTCCCTGTGACGCCCTTCTATGCTGATTCAATTCATCAGACGATAATTTCTTTGCCAGGAACTTTGTTGCATCGCTGTCCCAAATATAGTACAGCTTTCCATCGGAGAGCTGCATATAAAACAAGTCCTTCACGTCCGATTCCTGACTCGGCTTCACAGACTGCATCGATGCCGCCTGCTCCCCATATACCGCCTCTGAGACGATCTGCAAACCGGTCTCCTGCATCTGAAACATTACGTACACATACGTCCGCAAGTTCTTAACCTGTTTTGCTGGTGTCGGCGTGACGTTCTCGTTGCCCATGCTTGACGCTGTTTTTGACTTGCTGTCCGTTTTGTTGGACAGCAATCTCCCGATCTGCTTTTGCTCTGTTGCATCCCACGCTCTCTGCTGTCCCAAAAGCAGTTCTTGAATCCCATCATTATTATAGTCACCGGTCTGCAGCTTCAATCCCTCCGGGAAATAAAGCGTATCCTTCGCAATCCCCTGCTCTCGAAACACTTTCTGCAGGTCAACAACTGCCAATTCACTGCCTGCTGCATCCGCAAGCTGCAGCTCATAACTGTTTGCCAGGATCCTGCCGTTGGCTTCATTACGCTTATGCCGCAAGGAAACTGTCTGTTTCAGTCCACTTGGCGACAATACATCTGTCTGCGAAATGATGAGATTCGTTTTCCTCGTGTCCTTATTTGCGGACAGTTTCTCACTCCCGGCATTCCACGTTCCTCCCGCCCATACATTTTGAACCGGACGTAACAAAAAAAGCCAGAAAAACATCAAAAGCAAAAGGATCACACCGGTCATTTTATAACGCATTCGGTCGGATCCCTGATGTAGCAAACGCTGCGACCGTCTCTCTAAGTCTGTTTCAAAGCTTGCACACGCAGTAAATGGCACACGGTTTTCCTGCGGTACAATGTTCAAAATCCCTTGTATATACGCATTCTTGTCTGCCGCACTGCATCCGTCCACGGCACATTCATCGCACGCCATCTGCTCATCCCGTCTAACCAAAAATACGGCAGCCCATACGCAAGGATCGTACCAATGCAAAAGCAGCGCCGCTACATAAAACGCATTCCAAAGATTGCTTCTGCGAGCACGTCGACACTCCATATGTGCTAATGTATATTTCGCCTCCTGCACATTCATCGTTTCCGGCAAAAACACACGATTCACGAACAGACCTGTCATGACCGGCAATTCGACCGCTGACTGGTACAAAGTACCCTCCAGTCGTTTTTCCCGCATACGGATCGCGGAACGCACCTTTCCCGCCCGAATCACCAAAAGAACTACCAATAACAGCATTCCTGCAAAGTATCCTATCGCCATGATCCGATAGAGAGACGTTACTTGTATGTTCGCTTGCCATACATCGCGCAGACTGCGAAGCAGTCCGCCATGCTGCGCATCGATATCAAGTCCTACATCTGCTAAAAATCGATGGTAACTGCGATTCCACGGCGGAACAATACTAAACGTACTGGAAATCTGGATCGGACACACGATCCGCAAAAAATACAACCGCCACAGCCATACCATATATTTCTTTGGCAGACCACTTATAACCACACGCAAAAACAGCAGCGGCAGGAACAAACTCACAGCCGCCGCTTCCATTGCGATCACAGTATAAAAAAAACGATACAAAAAAGCAAAGCCAGCGCTTTGCTTTGCAAGAATTGCTAAAGCAATTCTTGGCGATGTCGCGCTACACAACAGCAGTTTCCTATAAATTGAAAAAGCAAAGCCAGCGCTTTGCTTTGCAAGAATTGCTAAAGCAATTCTTGGTGATGTCACGCCACACAACAGCAATTTCATATCAATTAAAATATCCAAGTGCATTACTATGCCTCCGCATTCACCTTCATTTTTGCCCAATTACACATTATAAAGCGGTTTGTCGCAATACGCAAGCAGGAATACATCGGTTTGCCGTAATACGAAAGCAGGAATAAAGCTGTTTACCGTAATACGCAATACGCAAGACTGAACTTTGGTTGCAATTCCCATGCCAACGTGGTACATTTGAACTACCGCTTAAAATGATAACTAGATCATAATAGAAAAATAAGGAGTGCCTATGAACGATTTATTTTTGAAAGTTGCTGCTGCAACGCCGGACATCCGTGTTGCAGATCCCGATTACAATACAGAGCAGATCATCGAATGTATGCAGAAAGCAAATACAGAGCATGCGAAGCTGTTGGTTTTGCCGGAACTTTGTCTGACCGGCTATACCTGTGGCGATCTCTTTTTACAAAAGGCGTTATTAGACGGTGCCATCTCCGGCCTGAACCGTATTCGGAAAGTGTCCGCTAATATGGATATGATGACCATTGTTGGTCTGCCTTTTTCTTATATGAACCGGCTATATAACGTAGCCGCTGTCGTATTCCATGGAGAAGTAATATGTCTGATCCCCAAAACTTTTATTCCAAATTATTCCGAATTTTATGAAGCAAGGCATTTTACAGCCGCCCCGAAAGAGGGCATTTTCCTTCATATGCCGGAACTTTGCGATGAGGAGGGATTAGATCTCATCTGGTTTGGCAGCAAGACCTTGTTTCAAGCAGACAATATGCCAGGATTGATCATTGGTGCAGAGATCTGCGAGGACTTATGGACTGCAGCACCACCTTCTACCGCACACGCTCTGCACGGTGCAACCGTCATTGTTAATCTGTCGGCCAGCGACGAAACAACCGGCAAAGATATCTATCGCCGTGAGTTAGTAACCGGACAGTCTGCCCGCCTTTTGTGTGCATATATTTATGCAGATGCAGGAGAAGGCGAATCCTCTACGGATCTTGTATTCGCCGGGCATAATCTGATCGCCGAAAACGGTACACTACTCAACGAAAGCAAGCGTTTCCAAAATGGTATGATCCTATCCGAGATCGATCTGGGGCGTTTAACCAGTGAGCGTAGACGCATTTCCACGTTTCCACAAATTGTTCCGGGCACCGACGAGTCAGAGAAAGATGCTTATCAGATTATTCATTTTACATTTCAGCAGGTGGAAGAGACAACGCTCACAAGGCATTATGAACGAACACCGTTTGTCCCGAACAGTAAGGCAGACCGCGACCGCCGCTGCGATGAAATTTTACACATTCAGGCGATGGGACTCAAAAAAAGATTGGCGCATACCCATTGCACCAGCGCTGTGATCGGCATATCCGGCGGATTGGACTCAACGCTGGCTCTGTTAGTTACTGCGAAAGCCTTTGATCTGCTTGGACTTGACCGAAGTGGAATCGTTGCCGTCACGATGCCTTGTTTTGGCACGACCGACCGCACTTACCAAAACGCCTGCACACTCACAAAGCAGCTCGGCGCAACACTAAAAGAAGTCCCAATCCACGAAGCAGTTGAACTTCATTTTCGGGACATCGGACACGATCCGAGCAGCCATGATGTTACGTATGAAAACTCACAGGCCAGACAGCGCACACTGATCTTAATGGATCTTGCCAACCAGTCAAACGGTATGGTGATCGGTACCGGTGACATGTCAGAGCTGGCACTCGGCTGGGCAACTTACAACGGCGACCATATGTCCATGTATGGCGTCAACGCGTCCGTTCCAAAGACGTTGGTTCGTTATTTGGTATCCTATTATGCGGAAACAACGGAAGATCCTTCGCTAAAAGCTGTGTTATTAGATGTCTTAGATACCCCGGTAAGTCCGGAACTCCTGCCTCCAAAGGACGGCAAGATTGCTCAGAAAACAGAAAACATTGTAGGTCCTTATGAACTGCATGATTTCTTCTTGTATTATCTAATGCGTTTTGGATATGCACCGACGAAAATCTTTCGTTTGGCAAAATATACATTTGCGGGAGAATACGATGATAAAACCATCTATAAATGGTTGAGAACATTTTATTGGCGTTTCTTCGCCCAGCAATTTAAGCGTTCCTGTCTGCCGGATGGGCCAAAGGTCGGCAGCGTTGCATTGTCACCGCGCGGTGACTGGCGTATGCCTAGTGATGCCTCCGCTGCTCTTTGGATGAAAGAATTGGATACGATCGAACAATCTCTTTGATTTTGTCAAAAACGTTCTAATGCCCGTGTCGGAATTTCATTGCCGGTGCGGGCATCTAATATGCTCTCTGTTTCGCTAAGTGCATTCTGATACCACATTGCTGCTTCCGCCAGATCCCCACACTCTTCAAAATAAGCTCCAAGTTCACAGCATAGCTCAGAAGTAGGTGCCGTCACTGCATCCCGCAATGCATATGCCAAAAAATGCGAAACATCTCCCTCCAAACGATAACCTCGTGTCAGCACACAGATTGCCTCTCGAAGCGCATCCTGTCCACTGTCCGGATCCTCCATTACTCTTTGGAAAAATCCCTTCGCTCTGTTAAAATCGCTGACGTCTCCACAGCGATACAATTCCATTGCGTACATGTGGCGCAATTTGTCGGACAACAGTTTCTCACGATCCGCTGCGGCTGCCAGTGCCTCTAGGTCTCTTTTGGCATGTCCGGGCGATGGTCTGTGCTGAATACGTATCTCACTGTCAAACACAACCGGCTCCAAACGTAACGTCTCATGAATCGGATCGATCCAAGTAAACGAACGCAGTCTCTTATATAATTTAGGGCGGTACTCCTCCGCAAAATTATATACGGTACTAAGTTCCGGCGGTGTGCAATACAGCATTTGCACGATCTCAACCTCAGGCAGCAATACCTTTTTGAGCTGCAATAATTTCTGCAGCTCTTCCGGCTCCAAATATTCATCGGCATCTGCCGTATAAATGTAATCACCGGTTGCCTTGGAAGCTGCATAGTTCCTTGCCTCTGCAAAGTTTCCTGTCCACGCAAAATCATAGATCTGATCGGTATACGCTGCGGCGATCTTTTTGGTTGCATCGGTAGATCCGGTATCCACTATAATGATCTCATCCATCGCTGATGCCATGGACTCCAAGCACCGATTCAAAACTGCCTCTTCATTTTTCACAATCATACAAAGGCTAAATTTCATGCCCTTCTCCTCCTGGCACACACTACTGCAGTGTCTCGCGCTTCATTCTGACACAACTTATTCTGCAGTGTCTCACGCCCTGTTCCAATGCACACACTACCGCAATGTCTCGCGCTTCATTCTGACACAACTTATTCTGCAGTGTCTCACGCCCTGTTCCAATGCACACACTACCGCAGCGTGTCTCATGCCACATCCTGATACATCTTATTCTGTGTCGTCCCCGGTATCGTCTCCGACATCATCCGGCTGTGTATTATCGCTCGGCACATCACTTGGGTCATCATCAATAGTCGTTGGTGGTTCCGTTATCTCCGGCTCTGCCTTTGGTGTTGCCGTAACAACCGGCTTTTTGGTTGCTTTTGGCTTTGTCGTCTCCTCCGGTGTTTCTGTCTCACGCGCCTCAGGATCGATCGTTTCACGTGGTTTTGTCGAGTAACCTCTATCTTTCTTGTCTGACTTGCTGCTTGATGATTCCGATTCCACAAAATCCTTATTCTCCAGGCCGATATGAATCTCATTCATAAAGTTTTCCCAAATTGTTAGCGGATACGTACTTCCGTACAGATCCTCTAATGTTCTTGGCGAATCATATCCCACCCATACCGTCGTTGTATAATATGGAGTAAATCCACAGAACCATCCATCTTTTTTGTCGTTCGTCGTTCCCGTCTTACCGGCGCAAGACATATTGTTCAATTCATGTCCTGCTGCTGTACCACTTGTCAATACACCGGTCAAAATATCTGTCATGGAACGTGCTGCATTTTTCTCATAGACTTTCGTTCCCTTCCGCTTGGTTCCGTTATTCTTTAAAATAACATTTCCCTCGGAATCTGTAATCTTCTTAATGCAGGTCGGCTCGCGGTAAACGCCATCATTTGCGATCGTCGCATACGCAGAAGCCATCTCGACCGTTGTCACGCCGTTCGTCAGTCCACCAAGCGATGCAGATAGATAATAGTCATTGTCTACAATATTGGCAAAATGCATTTTGAGCGGATAACTAAGACCAACCTTCGGCGTAATTTCCTTAAAGATCTTCCAAGCGACAACGTTCTTGGACTTCTCTACGGCACGGCGCAACGTGATCTTTCCAAGATAGCTGTTGCCCGAGTTGCTAGGGCCACCCTTAAACCTTGAATCATCTACGATCGAATTCGGTGTATAGCCGCGTTCCAATGCAGGCGTATATACCGCGACCGGCTTAAAGCAGCTACCCGGCTGACGATAACTCTGGAAAGCTCGATTCAACGTATAACCCGTCGTTGATTTCTGCTTACGTCCACCGACAATTGCAACTACGAATCCCGTCTCATTGTCAATGCAAGTAGCCGCGCCCTGTAACTTGTAAGTACCATCCTTTGTTTTTTCCTTAAATCCCTTCAGGGCATCATTCACACTCGTCTGCAGTTTTTTCTGTCTGGAACGACTGAGCGATGTATAAATATGATAGCCGCCGGTATTCAACTGTGTTCTACACTCGTCGTACAGCGTATCATACTCTTTTTGATAATTTTTGCGATCCGCGTCATTGGCAAATTCATAGCGGAACTCAAATCCATGTTGCTGCATCAACGCTTTTGTCGCACAACTGATCGCATACGTAGCCATATAGTCCTGACTCTTGATCGCCTCTGCCGGATCCAGGACAATCTCCGTATAAGAAGCATCGCTGTACTCTGCCTCCGTAATTTTCTTTTCCTGCAAAAGCTGTTTCAAAATACGGTCTTTACGCTTGATCGCATTGTCATAATGTTCCAACGGATTATACGTTTCCGGTCGGTTCGGGATCGAACACAAAAATGCCACCTCTGCAAGATTCAGCTCCGAAGTTCCCTTGCTAAAGTAAGCTCTGCTGGCTGACTCGATACCGTACTTCGCATTTGCAAAACATACGTTATTAATGTAAAATTCCAAGATCTGGTCTTTGGTATATTTCTTCTCCAGCTCCATTGCGTAAAAAATTTCGCGCACTTTTCGCTCATACGTTTTATCATCCGTCAAATAGATCTTACGGGCAAGCTGCTGCGTGATCGTACTTCCGCCTCGAGAAATCTTTTCATGGAACAAACGACTCTTTACAAGCAGCACTGCCGCTTTCATAGTGGAGAGAATATTCACCCCGTCATGTTCATAAAAATCTCGATCTTCCGTCACGATAAAACAATCTTTCACCGATTGCGGAATTTGATCAAACGCCAAATAATAGGAATCTTTGTCTCCCCGCAACTTGGCGATCACTTTTTTATCTGCCGAATAAATAAAACTGGTCTCCGAAGAACGGAACGTTTCCGTCGTCGATGACTGCACATCCTGCTTTGCCTGATTGCGCCAACGCAACAGATCATCTCCAAATTTAACGTAAAAAACAATCATTACTGCCATGATGATCAATAATATAACAAGCAGTGCAATTTTCATCGCCAACCGAAGCTTCGGATGCTTTCGCTCTTTTTTGCGGTGTGAACTTTTGTCCCCCGCTACTCTAAATCCACTCATATCCTCCTCTTTCTGCGCAGTCTTATATCAACTTTTTGCGCCCCTTATTTTCTGTATCACATTTAGCAATTTCCCCTTAACAACTCACAAATCCACTCTTCTAGAGCTTTCCAGCTCGTCTCGCACGCTGATCTGCTCGCTTCTCCAAGAGGCTCATTATATGATATTTCGTACTTTTTACGGCATTATAATAGCATATTTCTATAAAAATTTCATCCTTTCCATAGCATTTCACAAAATTGTAAGATTCAGTCATGATCTCGTAAGACGTCTTTTTTAAGCCTTATTTCATAAATTCCATTAATAAGAACAAAGCCAGCGCTTTGCTTTGTAAGAATTGCTAAAGCAATTTTTGGTGGTATAACGTAACAGCACGAGTAATTTCCTATTCCGTAATAAAAGCAGAGGATGTACTTTTAGTCACATCCTCTGCCAGTAGTTATACACTTTTTAGTTGTCAACTCATGTTTCAAGAAACATAGTAAACATTACTTGATGACTTTCACTTTTATCTTGTATCGTTTCTTTAAAAATTTACGTTCCTTATACATTTCTGAGTTCTTTG
>UMKO01061796.1_pt1 | contig 16059 bp, 20 predicted proteins | sample 1966311 | NCBI WGS metagenome assembly UMKO01 (sample SAMEA4836178, study PRJEB28245) | human gut metagenome | biome: gut microbiome; material: fecal sample | place: Denmark | collected 2008
AAGAACTTTTTATTATATGTTTTAATATAAATAAAAAGTAAGGACTTCCAGAGATGGAAGTCCTTTTTCGTTGTATCTCAATTTTTCTGCAGCAACCGGAGCCAGGAAAAGAAATTGTAATACATTTCAAAATGTATCTCACGAATCAAAACCGATTTTCCTGATCAGCGCCGCTGCCATTCAACATTGAGATACATTATACATGCAAAAGAGAAGCGCGAAGCGATTTATTAACCTTAAAAAAAAGATTCGCCTCAAATTCCGACTTAGACCAAAAGTAACAAAAACCATCCACAGGATCAACAACAACATATTCATCAAGCATTATAGTAAATTTTTTAATATCCAAAATTTCCTCCTTAATACCCAGATTGAAAAAATACCGGGTCTAATCTATAAACATCTGAATGTAACATTTTCGACTGCTGGGCAAGATGCAAATACATCTTAGTTGTTGCATAATCACTATGCCCCAACATTATTCGCAGAAATTCCAAATTGCCGCCACCAATAATAAAAGACGTTGCAAATGTGTGCCGGAGCAGATGCGGATGCAACCGATCTATACCGGATCGCTTTTTTAATCTGGCAAAAACCATTTTCACAGACGTTTCTGTTATTGGTTCAGTTGTTCCAACCTGAGCAAACACCGGAAAATCATCTTCCGGAGTGTAAGCCCGGTATTTGATCAAATAATGGTAAAGCATCCGTTTTAATTTAGGACAAAGAAACACTGTCCGGAACTTATCCCCTTTACCTTTAATTGTCAGGTAATTGAGTTTGAAATTGATTCCCTTAAATGTAAGAGACACCACATCACCGAGACGGAAACCAGCATCCAGCATCAAATGGATAATGCAAAGGTTACGAAGTCCGGATTCTGTTTTATCATTATAACAACCGTCAATTTCATCAACTTCCCATTGCGTAAGAGGAAGCACCGGAGCATTGTCTTTTTTCAGAAATTTTACTTTCCGCAAAACATCAGCAGAACAGTAGCCTTCATCAATGCAATAGTTTAAAAACACCTTTGCGGCTCTGAAATAAGTATTGATAGAAGTATTTTTACAACCGGTTCCCCGGAGCTGGGAGAGATATGCAAGCACCAACTCCCGGGAAATTACATCACACTCGATCAGATCGGGCGCTGATCCAATCTGATCAGACAGAAAATCAACAAATTTCTGCACATTAAATCGATAATATACAATAGACTGTTCAGAGCAATATGCTTCATGATCCACTAAAAATAAATTGTAAGCTATCTGTACATTCATAAAAACCCTCCTTATCTGGAGATATACCATCACTTTGCAACATTCGCCTTTACTTTTCGGCTTTTTCATGTTATAACAAAGCTAAGAGTTGAAAATTATATCTCCGGTATCTTTATCAATAATCATAAGGTTACTGGAACGCTTAACAGCATTTTTCATTGTATCCGCTAATTCATCCGAATTGAATTGGCGGATTTTCTTTGTTTTAAAACGAATTGCATCTTCAACATCATTATCGTTTAGCATACAAAGCGCCTCAATACAATCCCTCAAAGGATCATCACTATTAATACCACGGGTATAAATACCATATGTTATAGCAGATTTAACAGCGCGAGCTTTCACAACTTCACTATTCAGTTTTCTTGTATACGTTCTAACAAGTGATTTCTGATCATCCGGTATAAATGCATCCGTAAGTTTACAGCTGCGGAGAGCTTTCCAGAAAGGACACAAATCACGGCGAGATTTATTTGAATCATTTTTTCCGGGTTCATGGGGTTCAACTAACCGTAAAACTTTACTTGTAAGATAATCACAAATGAGTTTCCAGTTGTCAAAATAATCATAAACACGTTTTCCCTCTCCCTTAGACGAATTATCAAAGAAAGGTAAAAGTTCATATGTTTTTGTATGTTTCCTCATTGTCTGGAACTCCACATTCATAATCAAATTAACAGGTGGAGTAAGCAGATCAGCGAGCTTATGAAGTGAATCCGGCGAAATATCTTCTTTTTTTGTTAAAATCCTGCGGCATTTCTCAACATAATGTTTTTGACGTCCAAATTCTGCATAATACTGCAATCGACCATAATCTAAAGCTTTCCAACTATGTTTTAAAAATGCGTACTCATAACAATACATATCATATCTGTTAATAAGTCCATTGAACAACCAAACTTTAAAAAACCATGGTTTATAACCTTTTTCAACTACTTCCTTTGATTTCAAATAAATTCGAATAAAAATTTTATCAGATCGCTTTCCGATAGCAAGATAATCAATCTCAAAATCTTCTGATCCCTTTTTGGAAGTATGTAATAATGCATCTTTAAAACGATCCACACGCATTTTATAGAAGTTTTCCGGACTGAAAAACTTTTCCGGGTTTTTTAAATAGTTAGAGTGCCAACAATAGTCCACACGGTTCTCCTGGACAAAATCAATTTCAAGTCCAAAATAATCTGCAATCGCTTTTACATACTCATAAGAACGTTCATAAGCTATATGAACCCCATACATCCAAAGCATATAACTACGAATCTGCACCACACATTCACAAGTTACTGAATCACCATTATCAGAAGAGTGCGGAACTTTTGGAGCGAAAAAGATATCAAATAACTCCGGACATTCCAAACAAATGTTGTACCATCCGGCATAACTAAAAGGTTTGTAGTTCAAAGCACCAGGCAGACCATCAAAGAAAAAGGACACACCAGACGAATAATCATTCAGTTTTTCCCATTCCTGACCAATCGCATCAAACTTCCTACGGAAGCATTTCACACTCAAGTCCTTAGAATCATTTGTAAAATCATTTTTGAACTTGACGGAATAATAAAATGTATCAATATTATGAAGAAACTTTTTTTGCTTAAAATCAAACCAGTATGTATTTTCAACCTCATCAAACTCATTGTATATAAAAGATTTTTTAATATACAACTTGTCAATCAAAATAACCACCTCCATGTAAAAATAATTTTTCGTAGAATTGCAATTCTACGAAATTACAAAAATGGGTTCAAAGTAAGTATTCATCAGAGTTTAGCAAGAATTAGTTGTGTATTTTCAGACCACGTATTACAGCCCCGTGGTCACACCCCGGGCAAGCCGCGCCGCGGGTCCCCCTCAATCCCCCGCGTCACATCTTGTCCGGGGCGTGCCGTTCTTCGTTGTATCTCAAAAAATTTTCCTGGCACCAGAAGCGCCGGACTTTTTGAGATACACAAAATAAATCAACTAGGAGCGGAGAAAAGAGCATAAGTATCGTAAATGGAATAAAACTTTTTTCGTGCTACGAAAAATTCTGATCCAACTTTCTCTTTCATGGGGTACCATACTTTCACGGCTACAAACAACTTGCCACCAGCAAAAAGGGAAAGAAACTTCCCGGCAACTCCGAAGTTACTGACTTTACGATGCACCCACTCATATTCGATCAAAGACCGGATCTGACGGTCAAGCATCCTGTCAAACTGTGCCACCAATATAACCTCATAGCCAAGTTTTCGATGCTGGGTGAAAAAACTACACCATGCAGCCCGGTTCTTTTGCCCCCATTCCCTGGCATTAAACATGATCTGGCACTCATCGATCACTAACAAAATTTCTCCTTCCTTAACTCTCCGTCCCACGTATTCAGAATAGTTACGGGAAAACGTTATTAAACGCTCAGGGGTAAGGAAAGCGTTATCAATATACAGGAAAGAACCTTTCGGTTTACTTATGCTGCTAAAATCACAGGAGAAGTTGCCGATGATCGGAGCAGGGCGGTATTGCATCCAATGATATAACCGGGATGCCAGATGCAGGGATTTCCCTGCACCCGGTGTTCCAGAATAAAGAGTAATCATAAAACCTCCTACATAAGGGGAGTAATTTCTGTAACAGTTGTCACAGCTTTTCGGGCAAATTTCAAGATAATCCATGCCGTTACAGCGACAAGCCAGCCCTCCGATATTACGATAAAGGCATCAATAGGTACAAAATAGTTAATATAAGGTAGATATTCGCTAAACTCGGACACACCAAGATAAGCAAGAAATGGACTGGTTGGTAAAATTTTAAAAACTAAACCAACGCAAAGCACGAGCATGGCAAATATAATTCCGTAAAGTAGTTGCATAAAATCACTCCTAACTAAATAATTTAGATATCCTGATTGTCATAAACATAAGCGCCAGTATATAAAAGATCTGCATCCCATAGCGAAACAATTTAATATATTTAGCATATTTAGACAGATCGACATCAACTTTAAATGTGTAATTAATAGATTTAAAATAATACTTAAAATGAAAAACAGGCGGAGCTTTTTCTGCACTCATGCCTTTGATCAGATTTACAATGTCAAAAGGAATACAGAAAGGAAATAATTTCGTTATATCTCCATATTTCCCCAGTTTATCAGCTATACCACCTCCACCACCGCCTCCAGATCCGGCATCATCTGGATCAATCAGCTTACCAGTCTCCGGATCAATTAGCTTTCCAGTTTCCGGATCAATGTCTAAACCGGTTTCTGGATCAATTACATTCCCGGTTTGCGGATTAATTATAGGATTCCAAGCAGGTTTCTTTTTTTTATCCTTATCTTTGTCAGGCTTCGGTTTTTCAGGATCTTCCGGCTTTTCCGTTGTTTCGGTTTCTTCCGTTCCATCCGGTTTTTGCGGAGTTTTAGGTTTGAAAGGAATGATTCCGGGAATAAAATCCGGCTTTTCATCAGGATCTTTTTTCGGATTTTCCCCAGGTTTAATAATTCGCCATTCATCCGGAATTACAGGATTTTTAATCCAAGGCTGTACGTCAGGAACTTCGGCGGGACATGCTCCAGCGGACACTTGCGCACTTACAACATCAGCACCAGTAAAAGCACCGCCTTTAACAATCCAAGATGTTACACCATATATACAACCATCATATTTATGACAAGATTTACTATAAGGCTGAACCCAAACTTGAGAAAAACCCGGCAAAACTTCATTACCCTTAGAATCTAAAACATAAATATAACCAGATTTAGACAAATAAAGATTTGAAGAAGAGCAAAAAACTATATATCGCCCCGCTGAATCAATAGCGATATTCAAAACCGAACCGGAAAATACAGATCGAGCAACTGATTTTAAATAATCAACATTTTCAAAATCAGATGAAGCACAAGTCCAAGCTATTAACTCTTTATAAACTACATCAACAGATGATGTATCAAATTGATTTACAACATTTGAATACTTAGCTTGATATCCAAACACATCCTTGAGCATATCAAACAGATCCTGCGACATAGAAATACCCTTTTCCGTAGCAGTGTTTAAAAGGTTTTTCAGTTCATTCACAGCAGCTTTTCCGGCATCAGAGTATAACTTCCAGTGAACTTTTGCTGTATTCTCAACGAATGACGTGAAATTGTTCCACGCCTGCTTACCAGTAACCCCATGCGTGTTGATCTGCGTATCGGAAACTTTCATATTATAACCGCACATAGCATAAAGGGTGTTCATCATATCCCAGTACGTCACATACAAATATTCTTCCATTCCGGTAGCCTTGGCGGTGTCATAACTGGAAAAAACAACACCGACAACTATCAATATAGATAATAAGATAGGTACAATCTTTTTAAAAATTCGCTTCATAAAAATTCCTCGTAATTAAATATGTCAGTATGCTATAATCAAAACAGAAGGAAATGACTATGCCAGACGATAAAAAGGACAAAAAATACTGGTACGATCAATACGCGCCGAAAAAACACAGTAAAGGATATTGGAGAGGGCGCTACCAGAACACCATATTAAGAGATCCGGAATATTACCTGGAACATTACGGAAGGGACGGCAAAAAACCACAACCACAGCCGAAGCCCGAACCACAAAAACAGAAACCAGAAAAAGCAGATCTGGACGAACCAGGAAAAATCATAATCATGATCCTGATAATAATGTATGTGTGTAGCAAACTCTCCGAGTGTTTCTAATGTATCTCATTTTTTCTGCAGATCAATTCTGATCCAAATGACGCTGCGTGAATATTGAGATACAAAAAAGGGTAAGGGCACTTGAAATCCCTTACCCTTTTTAGAGTGATAACTATTTTTCGAAAAACTACGCCTGCGCGGTGAGCTTCTTAAAAACTTTAATGCCGATTGTTACGGCAAGCACTGTGCCAATGATACCCAGCGCATAAGGCGCAGATGCGGTAATCATGGATGTGACATCAGTCTGGACAGTAGCAAAGGCTGTCTTCATTGCACTTGAAATAGCTTCCATAGGTAACCTCCTTCTGATGGTCAAGCCATCTTAAAAAATTTTATTATGCTATAAATCGCGTAGCCTATGCCCCACGATATAAAGCCGAGAACAAAACCTGCGGATATTCCGGCGGCAATAACTGTTAAATATGTAGAAAACATATCATTATCAAAATTCATGTCTGCCACCTCCGCGATAATATATGAAATATGATAAGCCCTACCAACATTGACAGGACGAATAAAAGAGCAACATTGTAACTCATCTTTGAAGCCAAAACTTCCGGCGTATCAATCACCTGAACAGTCTCAGAAGATACAATATCATCTGATCGGCTTTCCTCTGTAGAGCCGTCAACAGTAGGAGAAGCAGCCGGAGCAGTTTCCTGATTTTCCAAAATTTCGGTTTCATTCATTACTTAGCTCCTTTCCCAGAATCTTTCGGGGAAATAACAGCAGCGTCAACAAAGTCCACATCCACCAGTTTAAGGACTGGCTTTCCATCAGATCCGACAGTCATTTCAAAAGTGCCGTCGTAAATACCGGGAACATAGCTGACTTTATGTAACTTGTCCTCCGAAAGAAACGATTTACCGCGTCTAGTTCCGGATACTCCGTCAGCGGAAACGGTAGGTTCTACCTGTTCCCCGTGTTCGCCGTAAAAAAGAAACTCCATGGATACACCCTTGACGGCATCCCTTGTTTCAGTTGCTTTCATGTCTACAAGTCCCGAGTAATACAGAAAAATTCTAAATTTATTCATTGTCAATCTCCTTTATATTGTTTTCTACTTCTTCAATTCTTTGCAAGGAAAGCCCCGCATCCTTAAGATGACATTTCAGGTCATTCAAAGATTTTGAAGCAGCTTCAAAAGAATTGAGAAAATAATCAAAATTCGTTAATTGTGAAAATACTAAATTTTGTTTCTGTTGCTGTTTCCTGATTTGTTTATCCAGCCGTGCAAGCTCTTTCTTCCGTTCTGATTCACCTTTTTTTGCTTCGAGGATTATATTTTCAAATTTTTCGTTAAATCCATTCCCAGCCTGCTGTTCGATGTAATCATAAACTTCCTGTGTCAACCGCACGGATTTCGCTATACTTTTTTTTACCAGCGTTAAGACTCCTTTCTATATTCTGCGATCTGATCCAGAATCAACACCGTATGATCGGCTAAACCGTTCCGGATCTTACCGCCACTGTTTAAATACCAGGCCGCCTGCAATATATCTATCAGGCGGCGGCTCTCATAGCCCGGCACCCAGACCGCGCGCAGGGTATGACCGCATCCTATAACATTATCTATTAGAACCAACCGATACCGATTGGGGGAGCATTTCTCGTAACTCCAACACAGATCCATCCCACTACCTCTCAAAATCGCTATGCATATGTGCAAAAACTGCATTCCGTCTATGCATATCCTATGGATAAGCTGTTTATATCCCGGGATAACGCACCCCATCAAGTCCCCCGGGAGGTGAACTTGCTGGTGTGCTGTAGCGCGTTACCCCGGGATATAAACAAGCTTACCCACAAGGATACGCACAAGACTACAAAACTGCAGCTTTTACACATACACACAGCGACTACGGAGACCGCGGACATGTACCTTTGGTTGTCTTTCCTCGGCAATAAATCGGTATCAGTCGGTTAAAAAGACTTAAACCAAGGATGCGCAAAGAGAAGAACGCGCGTCAGGGTGCCGGTCCGTGAGAGCCGCCGCTTTTGAAAAAGTTATCCCAAGCAGAGGACTGACAAGGGAACTCACTGTCGTAAATGTCCGGAACAAAGAAACACCGACCATCTACACAGGATGGACAAAGTCTGCATTTTGCGGACATCGCCGGGAAAATATCCTCTGAAACGTCAGCCAGAGCATCAGCCGAAGCATCAGCCAGAGCATCAGCCGGAACATCAGCCGGAGCATTAGCAGGAGAATCAACCGAAGTATCGACCGGAGCATCAGCAGGAGAATCAACCGAAGTATCGACCGGAGTATCAGCTTCAAAAGATATCCAACCTTTAACACTTACTAAAAACCGCGAAAGAACAACGGCATAATGATCACGATTAGAACGAGCAGATTCACAAGCAGATTTAAGAGCATTCCACTCATCATCATCAACCTCAATAGAATTGCACATAGCATCCTGAGCCGCCAAATATGCAGAATCAGCAGTTTCAAAATCCGCTAAAAATTCAAAAAAAGTATCATTGGTAATTTCTAATTTCATAGCAGCACCTCCATGAAAAAACCTAATGTAAAAATTTTTTAGTTATGATATACTAGAGGTAAAAATAAAATGTATCTCAATTTTGTTAACCTCTAATAGTATAATAACAAAATCGAGATACAATGTCAAGAAAATTATCAAAATTTTGCTAAAAAGGAGAGAAATGTTTTACGAAAACCTAGACAAGATTTTAAAAAAGAAAAATCTAACACTAAACAAACTAGCAAAAGGCACCGGAATAGCCCAATCACAAACAACAAAATGGAAAAAAGGTTTTTTACCTGGAAGCGAAATATTAATAAAAGTATGCAAATACTTAGAGATATCCAGTGACTACCTATTAGATCTTAATCCAGAAGCACCACCAACCCTAACCGATCAGGAACAAGAACTTCTGGAACACTTCCGACAATGCAGCCCAGGAGAGCAGGACAGCATTTTACTACTGGCAAATGCCGGAGCGGCAAAAGCCGAACAAGAAAAAGAATCATCAAATTCAAAAAACGTAGGGTAAAAGATATCTAAATTGAAATAACATAGATTAGTAGAAATTTTTGAACTTAAAATCGAAAACAATAACATATAACACAAAAGATTCTTTTATTATGGTGAAAAAGACAAAGATAACTTTTAATCAAGTTGTCGGGGGTTCGAATCCCCCGTGTCTCACTGGAAGATCTATAGTAGTTTGCTATAGGTCTTTTTTTATGCTAAGAAGTATACAAAGTGGATAAAAAGAGGGTATACCTATGGATAAACAAAATTTTTATCAGGAAAAGTATGAGTATTATAGAACTTTGAATTTGTGGGCTGTGTTCGGAATCAGTATTCCATCAATCGGATATTTTTTCTCGGATTGCTATCTGCTGGGTGGATTTTCCACTGAAACGCTGATCTCACGATCTGCAATTATCATTCCATTTCTCATTTACTTAATTTTGAATAAGTATACGAAAGATTATCGGATTATGGTACCGATGAGTTATGCGATTGGGCACGGCGTAATGTGGTGTACGATCTGGGCATGTACCTATCTGGATGATCTGAGTTTTGCGTGTGTAGGATTTTTTATCATCCTGTTTATTTTTATGGCATTTGGCATTGCAGCACCGCTTCCATATGAGGTTATAGGACATGGGCTGTTGTTTGTGGATATTGCGATTGCAAATACTTTTTTACACTATCCGGATTACGTGATGATGTTTCTTCTGGGAATCCCGTTGTATATCGGAATTTGTGTATTTGATGTGGCAATGGAAAAAACATACCGGGATCAGGTTGCCTTGAAATTAAAACTGGAAGATCACCTTCGGCATGATGCACTGACGGGAGCGTATAACCGTAATGTGTTTGAGTCATTAGTTGGGGAAAATCACACGTTTATCTGCGCAAAGGGTGAGTATATGGCGATCGCAATGTATGATCTGGACAAGTTTAAGCGTATTAATGATATGTATGGACATTCGGCTGGAGATGAAGCATTAGTTGCGGTATCGGAAGCTGTGAGGTCCAGATTATGCGAGGACGAGATTCTGGTCCGCTGGGGAGGGGAAGAGTTTATCGTCATCATGAAACAGAATGAGCGGAGATTTGAGGAACATGCGCAGGAAATCCGCGAGGCTGTGGAACAGTTACAACTGGAAACCGGAACGGTTACGATTTCGGTGGGAGTGGCAGAGTGCAGGGAAGAAAATTATCAGGAGACAATTAAACATGCAGATACTGCATTATACAGGGCGAAGAATATGGGGAGAAACCGTGTAGTGATGTACTGCAGCGAAATGGACTCCGCAGATAACGGTTATTGTGGATAAATTAGATGATAAAAGAATCCAAAAGGTATCATCAATCATACCTTTTGATCGGAACAACTTATGAGATAAAATAAAAAGGGAGCGGTGACGCTCCCTTTTTCCGATATGGAAGAATAGTTATTTGATGCAGTTCATGGTGGCATTTTCTGCGTTTAGCTGTTTTTTGACACGATGTTTCCAAATCATATAAGTAACAATCAGCAAAATACCGGTTGTCAGCCAGGCAGCAGCATCAGCACTGCATACACCCACGTATCCAAAAGGCTTTGTGGCGACCAGGATAACCGCATAACGGCTGAACAGTTCAAGTACACCGCTGAGCATGGGAACCAGACCACGGTCTAAGCCCTGCAGACCATTACGGTATACAAAGATCCATGCCAGAGGCAGCATAAAAATACTTGCAATGTGCAGATACTGCATTGCTGCGTGCAGTGTCTGTTCAGATGGGTTGTGGATGAACCATCCGACCATCGTAGGTCCAGCAAGGCAGCAGAGCAGTGCGGCGGCTCCGGCTGCAAAGAAACATAAATAAAATGCATCTTTCATACCGCGGAAAATGCGGTCATGTTTTCCAGCACCGAGATTCTGTCCGCAGTAGGTGGCCATGGCTGTACCGAGTGTCGGCATGGTCTGGGTGGCGATGTTGCTGACTTTGGAAGCAGCAGTAAAAGCAGCTACCACGCTGGAACCAAACACGTTGACGGCACTTTGCAGGATCATGGTTCCGATTGCTGTGATGGAATAGTTTAAAGCCATCGGAATTCCCACAGACAGCATCCGGCGGATCTCATGAAAATCACAGTAATAATCTTCGCGTGTGGTCCGCAGGATGTCATATTTGCGGAACATGACAATGAAACATAAAACTGCGGAAACCGCCTGCGAGATAACGGTGGCATAAGCGGCACCGGCAGTGCCGAGTTTTACCACAACAATAAGGAAGATGTCCAGAAAAATATTGAGACCGCTGGACAGGATCAAAAAATAAAGTGGTGTCCGGCTGTCACCGATCCCACGTAAAATACCGGATGCTACGTTATATGCCATGGTAGCAAAGATACCGGCAAAGATGACCCGGATGTACCGGTTTGCCAGTGTGAGGATATTTTCCGGAGTATTCAGCCACAGAAGCAGCTGGCGGGAAAACGCAACCGTAGGAACGGTCAGAATCATGGAAATTACAACCGTTAAAAGCAGTGAAAGTGCTACGCAATGACGGAGAAGTTTCATGTCTTTGGCACCGAATGCATGGGATACCATGACACCGAATCCCTGAGCAATTCCGTTGGCGAAACCGAGAACCAGAAACATCAGGCAGCCCGTAGAACCAACGGCGGCCAGTGCATCCTCCCCAAGATACTGGCCTACGATCACGGTGTCTACCATGTTGTAGAACTGCTGGAACAGATTTCCAAGCAGAACCGGAAGGGAAAAAAGAAGAATGATCTTCATTGGATTTCCGATCGTCATGTCTTTTCTCATAGTAAAATCTCCTTTACCTCTTATTCATTTGTAATTGTAGTCAAAGAAAGAGACTAACAGTAAGGATAGTCTCTTTTCGTGCGGGCAACAGGACTTGAACCTGCACGGTCTCCCACTAGAACCTAAATCTAGCGCGTCTGCCAATTCCGCCATGCCCGCAAGTTTATGTAGTTTTTGTATCTTTTATTATAGAAGATACTTTACTAACTATAACGACATTGTGTGCAGATGTCAATTACTTTTTGCTTAAAAAAATGACAAAATTATGGGAAAACTACTTGACGAATAGAAAAAAATATTGTATCGTATATTACGTGTTTTGCACAAGGGCTTATAGCTCAGCCGGTTAGAGCGCACGCCTGATAAGCGTGAGGTCGGTGGTTCGAGTCCACTTAAGCCCATATCCTACAGGATGTCCGGTATGACCGGACATCTTTTTTGTTTTATTGACAAGAAGACAGTATTATAAATAGGGGTTACAGTTCACAGATTGCCCTGCAAACCGTAACAAATAAGGTACAAAGCATACAATACCCATTTTTTGTATATTGACAAAATATTTTATGAAGGTATAATACAAATTATCATTTGTATGATCCATTGAGGTAAATTGGTACGCAAATAATGTCAAAGGGGGCATGTTTACGTGCTTTTTTTTTGGAACACTTTAACGTGCTACAGAGCTAATGAGGCAATGAGATAATACGATGAAATTACTAAATACTCAATAAGAGGTAGGAGAGAAGAACATGAGTAAATATCTAGTAAAACGTGTATTGTTAGCGATATTATCAATACTCATTGTAAGTGCCATTACGTTTTTCGTAATGAACCTGATTCCTGGTGGACCGTTTAATAAGGAGAAAGCGACCAGCAAGGAAGCACAGCAGGTATTGGAGGAAAGGTACAATCTGGACAAGCCGGTTCCGGAACAGTATGTATTGTATATGAACAATCTGCTGCATGGCGACTGGGGAGTTTCACTTCACAGTGGAAGAAATATCGGAACAGAGATTTCCAGAAAGTTTGCAGTATCTGCAAAATTAGGTGGAGTTGCGGCAATTGTTGCCATTATCATCGGTGTGATACTGGGCAGTATCGCAGCACTTACAAGAAATAAACTGCCGGATCGTCTGATCGTATTTTTCACGACACTGGGTACGGCAATGCCGTCTTTTGTACTGGCAACGCTGCTTTTACTTGTATTTTGTTTAAAACTCGGATGGATTCCGGTATGGTCTTCGAGCAATCCGAATTATTTGCTCCCGATCATTGCACTGGCGGCATATCCGATGGCATATATTACGCGTCTGACAAAGACAAGTATGCTGGATGCGCTAAATCAGGATTATATCCGTACTGCAAGGGCAAAGGGCGTGCACCGGCTCAAAGTTATTTTTAAGCATGCGCTGAAAAATGCCCTGATTCCGGTTGTAACATATGTTGGTCCTATGGTTGCCTATATTCTGACAGGTTCCATGGTTGTGGAGAACATATTTACCATTGGTGGTCTTGGAACCGAATTCGTAACAAGCATTGTCAACCGTGATTACACGATGATTATGGCAATCACGATTTTCCTTGCGGTTCTGATGGTAGTTGCAAATCTTCTTACAGATATTGCATATAAACTGATTGATCCAAGAATCACATTTGAATAATGATGGAGGAAGGAACTTAGAATAATGCAGGGAAATGAAGAATTAAAAAAGCGGCAGATGCTGTCCGCACAGATTGATTTAAGTAAATTTAATAAGGGCGATTTTATAAAGGCAACGGAAGAAGAGAAGAAGCAGCAGGATGTCATGGGCGAGTCAACGACATTTTTTAAAGATGGCATGAAACGTCTGAAAAAGAATCCGCTGGCAATGGGAAGTATTGTGATTCTGGTTCTGATTCTGGCACTGATCATTATTGCACCGTTTTTTGTACCATACAGCTATTCGGATATCATTACAGTGGACGGCAAGCGTGACAAGACCGCAGCCAATATGGCACCGTTTGAGTACTCGAAATTAGAGCAGCAGTACATGGATCGTACCGGCGAGAAACTGTTTCCGCATATTTTCGGAACCGATAACTTAAGCCGTGATTACTTTATCCGTGTTATTTACGGTACGAGAGTCAGCCTTTCGGTTGGTGTGATCGCTGCAATCATGGTACTTATCATTGGACTGGTTTATGGTTCGGTTGCGGGATATTTTGGTGGAAAAGTGGATCTGATCATGATGCGTATCGTGGATATTGTGTATTCCTTGCCGGATATGCTCATTATCATTCTGCTTTCGGTTGTGTTTCAGGAACGGTTAAAGCCACTGATTGAGGGAACCATGTTTGAAAAACTCGGAACCAATATGATCTCCATGTTTATTGTGTTTGGATTGCTTTACTGGGTAAGTATGGCGCGTCTGATCCGTGGACAGATTCTTACAATTAAAAATAATGAATATGTACTGGCAGCACGCTGTATCGGTACCAGAAACAGCCGCATCCTGACCCGTCATATTCTGCCAAACTGTTTATCTGTTATCATCATTACGACCGCGCTGCAGGTGCCAAGTGCTATCTTTACTGAGAGTTACTTAAGTTTCCTCGGTCTGGGAGTCAATGCACCGCTGACTTCTCTGGGAAGTCTGGCAAACGATGCGCGTTCGGCTATGCAGTCGTATCCTTATCGTCTGGTTATTCCGGCAGTGCTGATCTGTCTGATCGTGCTGGCATTGAACCTTCTGGGCGATGGATTAAGAGATGCATTTGATTCAAAACTGAATTAAGGAGATAAGCAAATGAGCGAAGAAAATAAATATATATTACAAGTAAAAGATCTTCATACCAGCTTTGCTACGGATGCTGGGGAAGTTCGTGCGGTAAATGGTGTCTCCTTTAATCTGGAACCGGGAAAGACACTGGGAATTGTAGGAGAGTCCGGTTCCGGTAAATCCGTTACTTCTTATTCGATCATGCAGATTCTTGCGGAAACCGGAAAAATTACCGGAGGAGAGGTACTTTATCGCGGCGAGGATATTTCCAAGTGGAACGAAAAGCAGATGCAGAAGTTCCGAGGGGAAAAGTGCTCGATCATTTTCCAGGATCCGATGACAAGCCTGAATCCGGTATTTACGATTGGAAATCAGTTGATGGAGGCAATTCTGCTCCACACAGACAAGGATAAAAAACAGGCACGTGAGCGCGCCATTGAAATGTTGACACTGGTTGGTGTCAATGAGCCGGAAAGCCGTCTGAAACAGTATCCGCATGAGTTATCCGGTGGTATGCGCCAGCGTGTGATGATTGCCATGGCACTGGTCTGTGAACCGGATATTCTGATCGCAGATGAGCCGACTACGGCACTTGATGTGACCATTCAGGCACAGATCCTTGAACTGATGCAGGATCTGCAGAAGAAGCTCGGTATGGCGATCATCATGGTAACCCATGATCTGGGTGTCATTGCAAGTATGTGTGATGAGATTATTGTCATGTATGGTGGCCGTGTCTGTGAGCGGGGCACAGCGGATGCCATTTTCTATCATCCGGCACATGAGTACACCAAAGGACTGCTCCGCTCCATCCCAAAGGCAGACAATATGAACGAAAAACTCATCCCAATCGGCGGAACTCCGATCAACCTGCTCCAGATGCCGGAGGGCTGTGCGTTTTGTCCGCGTTGTGAGTCGGCAATGAAAATCTGTTTAAAACAGCAGCCGGCGGAGTTTCGTGTGGGCGAAGACCATCTGGCGAGCTGCTGGATGAATGTAAAAGAAATCTATGAAGCACAGGAGGGCGGCAGCAATGAGCAGTGAAAAGAAAAACAATGATTATCTGCTGGAAGTAGAACATTTGAAGCAGTATTTTCCGGTGCATCAGGGTTTTAGTACCATTCCGCTGAAAGCGGTGGACGATATTTCCTTTGCCATCCGCCCGGGAGAAACACTTGGTCTGGTTGGTGAGTCCGGCTGTGGAAAGACAACAGTAGGCCGTACACTGCTTCGCCTGTATCAGCCGACGGCAGGTAAGATTACGTTTGACGGAAAAGTTCTCTTTGACAGTGGAGAACAGTATGATGAAAACGGAAAAATGATCGTTGATGCAAACGGAAAGCCGGTTATGGGCAAAAAAGTAGATGTCAATATGATGCCGTACCGCAAGGAAATGCAGATGGTATTCCAAGACCCGTATTCCTCATTAAATCCACGTATGACGGTGGAAGATATTATCGGGGAACCTTTGGATGTGCATAAACTCTACAGAAATAGAAAAGAGCGTCGTGA
>UMKO01038949.1_pt1 | contig 15264 bp, 10 predicted proteins | sample 1966311 | NCBI WGS metagenome assembly UMKO01 (sample SAMEA4836178, study PRJEB28245) | human gut metagenome | biome: gut microbiome; material: fecal sample | place: Denmark | collected 2008
GGCAGCGGAAATACGGCCAGCCGCTACATTGGTGATCGTCCGCTCACTGCCCGCCTTACCCACGCTGACTGTAGAAGCCGGATTTACTCCTGCAAAATTATGTGCTGTTCCATTGATCGTTGCGGAGGGTGTCGCCACAGCTGCCGCCGTTTCCGAACCGGCGCCGAGGGCTATGGCATTTTCATTGGCCACTTTTGTATTGCTGCCAAGAGCCATGCCGTTCTTCGCTGTTACAGAAGCGTTGTTCCCCAGCACCATAGCACCATCAGCGGAAACCGTGGAATTGCTTCCCACCGTATAGGCATTATCCGCTTTAATGGTATTCTTATAACCGAAAGCACCTGCCGTATTTCCTTTGACCGTACCAGCCGTGACGTGCTTGATCTTATCGCCGTTGGCTTCTGTCGTTTCCGTAATGGTGGCAGATCCGACTGTATTACCGCCGCCAACGGCATAGGCATTATTCCCATACACGGTATTTTCCGTGCCGACCGCCGCGGAAGAGGCACCGGATACGGTGCCGTCCGTCATATCCAGACCGACTGTATTCGCATCGCCGACAGCTGTAGATTTATTCCCGTAAGTCTCCGCCCGGCTGCCGAGAGCCAGAGACTTATCGCCCCAGCTCCGTGCCATGACACCGATACCGGTGCTGGCAATCCCCTTCGTCAGTGTATTGACGCCAATCGCCGTCGAACCTGTACCATAAGACTGGGTCATCATGCCGATGGCCATACTGGCATTCCCTATAGAAGCGGTATTCACATAATTCTTACTGTCATTGATAGCTGCACTTCCCAATGTCGTCCCAGGATATAATACAGCCAGTTCCCGGTTAAAGTTTTTCTGCACACCAGTGGTCGCCATGTCCGGAATGGCAGCCTGTAGAACAGGTTTTGCCCGATCAATATCATCCCCGCCGATAGCAATCGAAGAATGCCCGATGGATCTCGAATCAGCGCCTATGGATGTGGATTGCGTACCATAAACTTTAGCCCGGCTGCCGATCGCCACGCCCTGTGAATACTCCGGCTTGTCCGCCGGAGCGGTTACATCTTTTCTGAGCAGGCAGGCTTCCGCTCCGGCACCGATCACCACATCGCCCCGGGAACCATAAGAAGCGGCCTCCGCTCCCATGACAACCGCGCCGTTACCACCTTGGGGATGAGTATGATACTCGGAAACCGTGCTCTTCGCCTGGCGGCCGATGACGATATCCCCGTTTTCTGCTGCTGTTGCCACATTCCCGATGGCGATGGTGCTCGCAGTAAACTGATCCCCGGCCCTCTTCTGTCCCAAAGCCCTGGCTCCCCTGCCTATGGCCACACTGTTTGTAGCAGTCGAACCTGTCTTTGCATCATAACCTGCGGCAAGAGAATTCTCCCCATCCGCATTTGTCAAAGGACCAACAGCAACGGCATTGTTCCCTTTCGCCTTAGTATTGTCACCTACTGCCGTGCTGCCACTACCTGTTGCCGCAGCACCCGGACCATGCTGTGTATTGGCTTCCACCAAGCCCGGCATCAGGCATCCTGTAAGAACAAGAGCACACAGAAACGCACGGAAAGGCAGGCTCTTCTTTTCAGAAGCCGCTCCTCCGTTTTTTCCGCAGCGTCCGGAGATTTCCGAAACCACCACATAACAGTGTTTCACCCGGCTCCAAATAACTTTATAAATTTGATTCATAAATTTCCTCCCTCGTAAATTTCACCTTTATAAGCAGCTGATGAGATATACTTCAAAACAGAGGCTGCCATTCACCAGGCACTATCGACCGAAGCCTTCCGGTATGACCAGAAACTCCTGTCCCTTGTCAAAATAAACGGCTTATATTCTATATACTATTTAATGTAGCGATTATTTACCGGCTGCGATATGCGAACCGTATATGTCGCGGTAATCACCCTTTTCTTTATTGCCTTTATTATTGACACGGACGCGTTCTACTTTATTCCTGTCATTATCTCCGCCGGAAATACGGTCTACCCGGAAACGATAAGCTTCTCTTACCTTTTCCATCTCAGGACCAAATTCTTCCATAGCTTTACCCATATTTCCATCAACAGGCGCCCCATTCTGCAGTGCGCGGTAAATAATGGCCGCAAATTCATAGCGGGTCATGGAACGATCCCCTTTGAACTCTCCATCCGGATAGCCTTCTAAAAGACCTCTGTCTGCCAATGATCTTACATAAGAATATGCCCAATGGTCTTTCGGCACATCGGGGAACTCTACATTCCTTACAGGCTGTCCCGCCATCTGTCCGATGATCTGCCGGAACTGTTCATTTTGTGCTTCCAGACGGGTAACCGCATCTTTCAGGTCAACAATTTCTTTTGCCATAGCTACTTTGGATGTAGACACATGGTTGCCCTGTCCCAGCTTTACGCTGACTCCGGCATTCACCATGTTTTCTCCTCCGCCGAAAGAGCCTCCCACGCTGAACATGGTGTCTTCATTGGGACGGTAGAATGCGCCTACCGATACTGCATGGGCGTCTTTGTAGTTGCCGTAGCCGGCTGCCACATCCCACTTGTCATCGGGGTCAAAGTCCAGCGGATGGAGAGCCGCCAGTGCTGCCGCTCCCGCTCCTGCACGGTTCACACGGGTTCCCAATTCGCCTACTTTATTGGTTACATTTTTTATATCCTGCGTGGAAGCGATGCCGGAAACGGAATAAGTGCTGCCGTCATTACGGGTGAAGTTCAAGGTATTCCCGTCAAGTGCTGCGGATGATGTATAACGATCCTTCAGGCCGGTGATGGTCGCTGTCGTTCCGTCATTATTTATCAAGGTAGCACTGCCTGTACCATTCGCAGCATAGGTAGCCGTGCCGCCGGTTACTACCGTGTCTTTGGCATTGACGGTATATGTCGTCGTATTCCCGGTTTTCTTGGATGTTACGGTTACATTGTCTCCCGCTTCTACCTTTGTCTTTTCAATTCCCAGACTGCTTGTATCGACGGACAGGTTATATCCGACTTTCTTGCCGTTTTCCACTTTATCCGTAATCTTTACTGTCCCGTCCGTAGATTCCATCTTGGGTCCGCTGACAGTGTATTCTTTCCCGCCGTCGGCATTGGTGCCTTCCGTTACGGTTGCGTAATCTCCCGCTTTCACGGTGGTATGTTTCTTTTCCGCCGCTTCTGCCTTGGCTTCCACTTTCTTCAGCTGTGCCACATTGACAGCATCGGTATCTGCCGCACCGGCCGCTACACCGGTGATCTGGCGGGTGATACCTTTGGACGCATCGCCTACGGAAACAGCCGCTTCTGTGGCCTTCCATGTGGAAGACGTATCTGTGGATGACGCCTTGGTGGAGGGATCATAACCCGCAACTCCCTTATCCACGGATGCCACGGAACCGCTGCCGAGGGCTACGCCGCCCGCTACGGTCACGTTGGCATTGTGTCCGATGGACACGGCATTCGCTACACTTGTCGTAACTACACTGTCCCCGGAACCAAGGATAACACTGCCGTTTGCCCCGGCAAGCTTGCGCTTATTGCCCAGTACGAGGGCGTCATCTGTATTCTCTATTTCATTTTCAGAACCAATGATAGATACGTGATTGACATTAGTAGCGACATTCTTGAAACCAGTAATAGAGTTATAGGTACTTGGCCTACGGCTGGTACCGGTCACAGTATTGTTAACGCCAATAATAGATGTTTTCTGGGTATAATCCGCTTTATTTCCGCCACCAATAGCTAAGGTGGCACCGCCGCTTTCAGAATCTGTAATTGCCGTTCTCAATTTATCAGCAAATTCTTTTGCAGAAGAACCACTATCGGATGGTGCAGAAATATCGGTGATAGAATTGGTAATTTCATTACCGGCACCAAAAATCAGGGAACCGTTGGAATTAAAGGTCCGGTTTGCCACGCCGCTGACCGTATTAGCAATGCCAGAGTAATAGCTACCTGTCTTTGACTCAATACTATTCAGCGACCCATTAATAGTAGCCCCTAAGTTTTTCGTTGCATTGGAGAAACGGCCACCATTGTAATCACTGGAGATGATATTATACGCGCCGGTACTTGTCGTAAAAGCACCATTACTGAAACTGTTGGCACCGATGGTGGTGGCATAGACACTCAGCGCGTCTTTCCTTGTCGAAGCGCTGTCCACCGTGGTATCCCCCAGTGCGCCTCTGTAATTATGCGAACCGATCATCGTACTGCCGGTACGGGCAAATGTATTATCGCCGATAGCAACACTTCCAACAACTTTCGTCGGATCAGCCGGGATTCGTGCCGAAGACAACCAACCTCCGCTATATGTTGTCTGACCAAAAGCAAAGCTGGCTTCTCCGCCGCCAGCCATATTTTCTACTTTTGCATTTTTTCCAATGGCAATGCTGCCCCCCTGGCTGGCATAGTTATTGATATTGGCACCGTTGCCTACCGCAATATCCCCGGTTGCCGCACTTGCACCATTGGAATAGGAAATACCTGCTCCTTTGCCAACAGCCACATTTTCTGCTTTCGGCGCACTGCTGCCTGTACCATATGCCACACCGTTTCCAGAACCTGTTGCCGTATCCGCCGCATCAGCCGCATAACCGCCCATGAGGACTCCCATCCCCACAGCTGCCGCCAGAGCGGCTTTCACCGCTTTTCCCGAAGCGCTTTTCGTGTGGCTCCTTGCCACTTCAGAAGTGACTACATAGGCATGTTTTGCCTTACTCCATACAATCTTGTAAATTTTATTCATGCTACACTCTCCCTTGTTGCAGCTAACCAAAAACAGACGACACTTAGGTCATCTTAAACTATCTTTTTATTATAGCACGTTTATTACAAACAACGAAGTAAAAAATGAAAATCGGCTCTCGTTTTTCAGAAGCCGGCAAAATATCGGCAGAGAAGGGACTTTCATTCTAACCTTTCACATCACTTCCTCATCACGGCAGCAGATCCTTCACGTTCGCTTCAGATGACGATTAACCGTTTCCCTCATTATGACGCCTTTTCTCTAATTGTCATTCTGAACGGAGGCAAGAATGCTTTGTGGGAAAAAGGGGAAACAGGATGATGACACGGAGTGAAGAATCTATTATGCTGATGACGCCTTACCGCTTTCCTCACTACAATAGCAGATCCTTCGCTACTGCTCAGGATGACGTTTAATGTTCTCTGTCATTATGATGCTTAGCGTCCCTCCGTCATTATGATGCCTTACCGTATTCCGTCATTCAGAGCGGGGGCAAGAATGCTGTGTGAGAAAAACAGAAAACGGGATAGTGACACTGAGTGAAGAATCTATTACTCTGATGACACCTTACCGGCTTTCCTCACCACGGGTATAGATTCTTTACTGACGCTCCGGATGACGCTTTGCGGAAAAGCAGCACTTCTCTTGATAAACGGCTGCCGGATAAAAGGGAACATCCCGAGAATTATACAGCATTCATCAATACACCATTTTAAGCCTGACGCAAAAAATCTGCCGCTTTCTTCCCTGCGGCAGATTTTTTCTGTGTTTACCTCTTAATTTCCACACGATACTTTTTCAGCTTGCCGCCATAGACCGGAAAGAAACTGAATTCACCGTAATCCTTTACAGGCTCCGCATTTTTCAGCAGTTCCATATCGGCATCGGAAATCACAAAATCAATATCCCCATTTTCTTTCATATGCTCCGGATCCGCCGTTTTCGGCAGCACCACCGTCCCCAGCTGCCAGTCATAACGGATGCAGAGCTGAGGAATCGTGACCCCGTATTTCTCTGCCATTTCCGCAAGGCATCCATCTTTCAGCGCTTCACCGTGCGCCACGGGAGAGTAGGCTTCCACTACGATATCCCTCTTCCGGCAGTAATCAATCAAATCCAGCGGACTGTTTCCCACATGGCAGAGAATCTGGTTCACCATGGGTTTCACACGGCAGCCGGCAAAGATGTTTTCAAGATCTCCCTCAAGGAAATTGGAAACACCGATTGCCCGCAGTTTCCCGACTTCCAAAGCATCTTCAAGAGCACGCCATACTTCCCTGTTTTCTTTATAGTAGCGGTCCTTCGACTGGTTTACCTCCACCCAGGGCTGGGGTGAATGAATAATCATCATATCCAGATAATCAAGTCCCATCGTTTCCAGTGTCTTTTCGATGGATTCCATGGCGGACGCATAGCTTTTATTTTCAGCCGCTACTTTGGATGTGACAAAGATATCCTTCCTGTCAATGCCGCAGGTGCGGATTCCTTCTCCGACGCCACGTTCATTGCCGTACGCCTGTGCCGTATCGATATGGCGGTATCCGATATTCACCGCCGCCCGCACAGCCTCCGCCGCCTTATCGTCATCAATAAACCAGGTACCCAGCGCCAGTTTCGGAATGACTGCGCCATTATGCAGCGTATAACTTTCCTCAAAAATCATAATTGCCTCCTCTATAAACCATTGCTCCTACAGAATAACAAGTATTCAAAATAAATCACTGTGCGATTAAACAGCCGATTTGATTAAATATAGCATGTCCTCATATTTTTATATCCTTTTGCAGTTCAGAAACATCATCAAAAGGCCCATACAGGTCTTCCCCTTTTTCTGCCGTCTCTATGGCCGCATAGGAATCGGATTCGATTCACCGTGTCATATTTCCTTTCGCCATGACAATTCTTTTTATATGCTTACTCTTCAAAATCATTATATCCAAGCGCCAATCAGGCTACAAGTACGTTGCACATATTTTCCCTCCCAAAAGCGGTTTCCCAGGGAAACTTCATCGGCACACTTCATCGTCTCATCTTTGCATATTTCCTTATATAAGGATAAAATATAAAATCATAACGCTAAGAAAGGACGGACTTGTGAAAAGGATTTTATTTCTGGTTCCCCGCATGAACATCGGCGGTGCGGAAACCTATGTATATACCGCGGCAAAAGAACTCCGTGCCCGGGGCTATGAAGTTTTTCTCGCTTCCGGCGGCGGACGTCTGGCAGATAAACTGAAAGCGGCAGGCATCAGGACATTTTTCGTTCCGGTCCGGCAGAGCAAGTTCTTATCTGTTTGGCGCGTTTCATCCATTGTGAAGAAATACCATATAGACGTCATTCATGCCAACTCGGGAGCCGCGGGCATCATCGCGGCAAGAGTAAAAAGAAATACGTCTGTCCCCGTGGTATACACGGCACACGGCATTCTGGGAAATATGGAAAAAGAATATGTCATTGACCAATTGGATCAAATCATCTGCGTCAGTGAATACGTCAGGCAGGATTCCATAGCACGCGGATTCCATGAGGATCATCTTCTTGTCCGTTACAGCGGCATCGACACGGAACGTTTCACCGCAAATGAAGAGGAGCGGATCCGGCTGCGAAAAGAATTCGGTTTCGATAAAGACACCCTCGTTCTTGCCATGGTATCCCGCATAAAAAATCTGGAACATAAAGGCCACGGCCATCTTCTCTCCATGCTGGACAAGTATGGACGCAAAGAAAACTGGAAGCTCCTTGTCATCGGAAAAGGGAACGGGCTCCCTCTGCTGAAAGCGAAAATACGCGTCATGCACTTATCCGATAAAGTTCTCTGCCTCGGACACCGGACAGATGTGGAACACCTGCTGAATGCCGCAGATCTGACCGTCCTCCCTTCCCACTTTGAAACGTTCGGTCTTGTTCTGGCGGAAGGCATGGCGATGGGAAAACCGGCCATCGCTTTTTCCGTAGGCGGCACGCCGGAAATCGTGAAAGATGGGGAAACAGGATTTCTCGTGGAAAAAGACAATGAAAAAGAGCTGTATGAACGAATCAAACAGCTCGACAGCGACCGATCTCTTCTTAAACAATTTTCAGAAAACGGTATCCGATGGATACGCTCCCAGTTCACCAACCGCCGGATGGTCGATGAACTGGAAGTCATCTATCACAAGTTGTCACCTTAATTATTTCCTGAAGGTCTTCTTGAAACGCCGTTCCAACTGGCGGAGCCAGATAAAAATCAGATGGATACGGCTCACCTTTAATTTAAATTCCCACATCGGCTGCCTGGCGGGAATCGGAATGCGGGGCAGGGCAAGCAGATCCTGTGTCCACAACGGGACATCATAGAAAATCGCCAGCCCCAGTTTATACCCGCACTTCTCCGCCTCCTGCATGACCTTTCTGTCGAAATCTCCGTAAGGGTAGCAAAGACATTCCACCGGCTTCCTATTAAGTTTTTCAAAAAAGCGTTTGCTCTCTGACAGCTCATCATGAAGACGATCCGTACCGCAGCGGCTCAGAAACGGGTGATCCATGGTATGGGAACCGACATAATGCCCCTCATTCTGCCACAGGGCCAATTCACGTTCATCCATTGTCCGCGTCGGCGCTTTCCCGAAATTTTCCCATTTGTTCTCCTTGCCGATCCAATTGGCAATGGGAAATACATTTCCCACATGGCGGTATTTTTTCAAAATCGGTAAGGCCGCGGAAAAATTATCTTCATAACCGTCATCAAAAGTAAGGACCACCGGTTTCTTCGGCAGCCGCTTTCCATGGAGAAAATGCGCCTGCAGCTCATCCACCGTGATGCTGTGAAATCCGTTTTCTTCCAAGTATCTCATCTGCTCTTCAAACTTTTCCTCCGGCAGCGCGTTCCGATCCCCCGGGACAGAAGCAATGCGGTGGTACATTAAAATAGGTACCCGATCACGGAAATGGTAATATGTGTACAATAAAGCAGAAAAGATTATAATAGAAACGTATAACATAAATAAACTCCTTAATTTATTCTAATCATTGTATCACATATATTTTTCCTGATCAGAGGATTTCATGAAAACATTTTTAGTTTATAATACCTCTTATTTCGGAGACACTATCCTGACAGACGCACTATGCAGGAATCTGAAACGGCTGTATCCGGAAAGCCGTCTGGTTTTCGTATCGAATAAACCGTTCACCGACATTCCCCGATACATGGACGGTGTCGATGAAGTCTGGACCTATGACAAATGGGGCGTCCATAAGGGATTTGCCGGATGGTATAAATTTTATAAAGAACATAAAAACCAATATGTTTTTGATGCCGCTTTTGTCATTTACGGCAATGAGCGGGGCATTTTATTATCCAAATTTTTAGGCGCAAAAAAAATATACGCAGACAATCGGCATGCGATCGTCCGCCTGCTCCTCTCCAACGGAAAAATTAATTACGGAAAATGGATCCATGTGCAGGACCGGCATGCCTATCTGGCGGAACTGTATGCGGGAAAACCCATGGAAAGCATGAAAATCAGGTACCATGTCCCTGATGAAGCTTTTGCATATATCAATGAACAGCTTTTAAAAGGACTCAGCAAACCGATCATTGCATTGAATCCGGTTACCAAGCGAAAAGAAAAAGATTTGAAACCGGACACACTCCTTACACTGGCAAAAAAAATAAAAGACGCAGGGATGATTCCCGCCATGATCGGTGCAGGAAAAGATTGTGAATCATTTTATGAAAATCTTCCGCCTGCTGGCAGACAGGTGCTGCTGAATCTGGTAAACAAAACCACCATTCCCCAACTGGGCGCCCTGCTGAAAAGCTGTGCCGTCCTCATCAGCGCCGACACCGGCGCAGCCCACTTTGCTCTCGCCTTAGACGTTCCCGTGGTAGATGTTTTTTATCTGAATGATGAATCCAATCTCGCCGCCTGGGGACCGAAGGCATTCTACCGCCACCGCCTGATTGCCCGCGGCGGAGATTTCAGCGCCGAAAATATTTGGAAAAATGCACAGGATCTGATAGAAGAAAACTCTTCCCTGTAACTTTGTATATTTCCGGCTTGTATCAGGAAAGGATATTGATATGTTCTCACGGTATTTCACGGATAGCCATTCTATAAAAACGCTCCCGTCTTATCTTTTGTCTTCTTTTATTTTCATAAGCGTCATCTTTTTACTTTTCCATATTTCCGGATTTGAACGTGTTTTCGAATGGAATAAGAGTCTGCGTGATGCGGCCACAGGGTTTGCCGTCTTCAGCCTCATTACATATGCACTGAGAGAAAAATTGTATTCCCCCTTATGGTGTTTATCCCTGTTTCCTTATCTAACGCAGCTTGTAATTTACGCCTATGTACTCATTCATGCCAATATGTCCTGGACGATTGATTACGACTTGATCCACCCCTATTTCCTGCTTTTCGTTTACGAATCAACCCTCACGGCATGCTTCTTTGCCTTCTCACAAAACCGTCCAGGGAAATGGCGCTTTTCCATTTCTGTCCTTTATGGAATTATCGTCGCGGCAAGCCTTCTGTTTGCTGCTATATATCTGGGATACTACCTCCTATACAATGACACGATACGCGCGGAAAATATGCTGCCCATCCTGCAGACCAACAAAAAAGAAGCGTTTGAATTTATTTCAGACCGCATCGGACTGCCCGTCCTGTTTTCTTCCCTTATCTTTCTTGTGCTGCTCTTACCAGCCTCTTTCTTCTGCTGCCATAAAGCCATTTCCGTCGGCCGGGATCGTTACAGTAAAATGCGTATCCTATGGATAAGCATGATTTGCATTCTGTCCATCATCAGCATCCATAAATATATCCCGTCCCTTTTTCCTATTTCACAAACTTATGGCGCTTTCCACTATATACATGAAATGCGGCGGATCAGCCAAAAGCATGAACAAAATATAAGCCGGTTCCGTATATATACCCCCGTCAGCGAAGCCATGCCGCAAAAATTACCGGGTACCGTCATTGTCGTCATCGGAGAAAGCGCCACCCGTGACCGGATGAAAGCCTTTACCCCGTCTTATCCGTCTGAAACAACCCCATGGCTCTCAGAAATGAAAGAAACACCTTATTTTTACCTCATGGATAAAACATATTCCTGCTTTCCCGTCACTGTTCCCGCGCTTTCCATGTTCCTTTACGGGCGAAACCAATATGACCACCGGAATATAGATGACGTAGCCAATATCATAGATGTGGCACACCTTTCCGGCTATAAAACATGGTGGATGAGCAACCAGGGCAAAATGAGCGGTGAAGACAGTCCCATCGATTTCGTCGCGCAAAACTGCGATACGGAACAACGGACGCCGTTTCCGCTGGGCGACGATTATCAGCTGCTTGATTTTGTAAAGCAGCTTCCCAAAAATGAAAATAACTTTGTCATTATCCATCTTATGGGCAGCCATATCAGGTACAGCGACCGCACCCCGCCGGATTTTAAAGGAATCGACAACCCGCAGCACGACAAGCGGACCAACCAGTATGACACCACGCTGCTCTATACGGATCATCTCCTCCGTGATATCTATACGTATGCCAAAGATCATTTGAATCTGCAAGTCATGATGTACTGCTCCGACCATGGAGAAAACATGGAACGAAGCCATGTCGCCAGCAAAAACATGACTTATGATATGGTTCGGATTCCTTTTTTCATTTATCTTTCCCCCGCTTACACACGGCTCTACCCGGATACGGCACAAGCCCTGCGTCAAAATGAACACAAAGTATTCACCAATGACCTGATGTATGACACCATCAGCGGAGTCCTGCACCTGCCAAATACAGACTATGAACCGAAATTTGATTTAAGCAGCAGTGCATATAATCTGAAACCGGCAGACGCAAGAACGAAGTATGGAGAATGGACCATCCTTGATGATCCGGATTACAAGTAAGTAATTCAGGCATGACAAAAACCGTTACAGTTTCTCCAAAAGGAGCTGTAACGGTTTTTTACAACAAATTCACACTCTTTTCTCCTCCGAGTGCAGCGTATCCCATCTTTCAAAAAGCAGTGTAATGCCAAATGCAAGATAATATAATCTGCCAAACGATGTGGAAGAAAATGTTTCATCCAAAAGCCCGTTAAGAACAAAAGCAAGAAAAACTGCCAGCATGCACCAGCTGAATGGATTCAAAGCATATATACGTATCCTTTTCCAGAAATACATCCCCATAAGAATCAGATATGCATTATAACCCAGAAAAGCAAGAATCCCTCCGGTTGATAAAAAAATCAGCCACGTATTATGGGCATGCACATTTTTTTTAAACTCCCTGCTTCCCTCCAGTTGATATTTATGGTCATAAGCATTTTTCCATCCATTCAGTCCCACTCCGGCCAATTTATGGTCCTCCCACATATGGTAACTGCTCTTCCATATAAACGGTCGGTCTGCCCCTTGCATCCGATATGGATCATGTATTCCAAACCGGAGGGAACACAGCAAAGCAAGTACGACCAGCAGACCTGCCCCCATCCCTAAGAGCCGCCGCCTGGTTTTCCCCATTGCAATTTGATTTCTAAACAGGAAAATCAGCACAGTAATAAAAATCGCTATGGATAAAGCTCCCATGGCACCTCTTGTTTGCGTCAGGACCAATGTAACTGCCTCCAGCACTAAAAGTACCGACATTACAGCCAGATGAAAAATATTATCACGATAATAGCAGATAAAAGCAATAGTGAGTGGAATAAAGACATCCATCATAATACCCACGTGGGGCGGTGATGTATAAAAGCTGTCCAGGCGCTCCATGTGTTTGGCAGCATACTCATATATCCCATATCCGCATATTGCATACCCAATCGTAACAAATGTATAGCATACAGTTTTTCTGATATCACGCTCCCAGCCGATGTATAAAATCATAAATAAAGGCAGCGGAATCATAACATAAGACAGAAAACTATATGATCCGCCATACATATTTCCAGTATTGTCCAAATGAAACAGCGTGGAAATAAACAGGCAGGCATAAAATACAGCGAACGCCCATAGAATATTTTTATGAAGTGTAACCTTGGGAATCGCATGATTTTTCAGTGCATAAGCAATTACAAACAGAGTAAATGCGATCATACTGATAGACATTCCCGTATTAATATAATGGTAAGCCGTAGCCCCCCATACGACAACAGCCGCTGCCAACCGACTGCCCCAATTTATATTTAAAAATTTCATGAATCCCGCTCCTAATGGTTTTTATCGGGCAGCCATAAATTTCCACTGCCGCATTTTATATTGTAATGAAACTGCCATTTTACGGACATATCCGCAAAGCTGCAACAAAATCGTACATTCACTTACAATCAGATACCGCTGAAAAGAAAAAAGAAACGGCAACGATACATCTCTATGCATAAAGATATATGATTCTAACTCCCTGTAATCCAAATCCGGCAATTCCCGCGTATTGAAATCCGCCACAAAAGTCTTTACAGCGCACTTCAGTGCCTGAATGCAGCAAATCTTCTTCTCCGACAATGCATGTAAATCCGCAATCCGTTCATGTTCACGCCACGCCAGAAACCTTCCATATTTCAATTGTATAAAATCCTTTATATTTTTCCCCCTCATAAGACTGTTTTCATTTTCATAACTGTAACGATATAAAGATACCGGAGTCAGATAAGCACTTCCCGCCTTAAAAAAAACGGTAGCACTCACATACATATCTTCCACCAGCCGCCCTGCCGGAAATATCAAATCATTCCATAGATAACGCTTATATAATTTCCCATGGGCAAAATTCGGCAATTCATCAAGAAGGATCCCTCTCTGGATTTCCGATAAATCATCCGTCTCTTTCCATCCGGAAGACCTGCAATCCTCGCTTCCATCGGCATAGATAATACTGAAACCGGCCATGATGATATCATAAGTCCCTGATTTTGAAAAAAATATCATTTTCTCTAAAGCATCTTCCATGATAAAATCATCAGAATCAAGAAAATATATCCACTCACCTTTACAGATTTTTATACCTGCATTTCGGGCAGCGCTAAGTCCCTGATTTTCCTGATGGATGACATGAATCCTGCCATCTTTTTCCGCATAGGAGTCACATATCTGCCCGCATGCATCAGGCGAGCCGTCATCAACCAGGATCATTTCCCAGTTGGAATACGTCTGGTTCAGCACGCTGTCAATACATCTATGTATAAATTTTTCAGTTTTATATACCGGCACGATGACCGACACTAATGGAGCATATCCCATAGGTTTTATCCCCTTATTCCGCCTTTTAAGCGTTTCAGCACATTGCCGCCGATTTCCATGTTCAGGTACGCATAGCAGTATGCATTTAAAATGAAGACAATTCCAATCATCACCATGCCTGATGTGGTAAACATCGCTTTACCCGGATCCGGATCAAACCCGAAGATCGATGACAAGGGTGTCCATATCCAGCGAAGGAATGTGGTGAAGCGGTCAATCGCTCCGGTAAGGGCATCGGCAATGCCGAGAACATAAATAGAAAATATGATTTTATAAGACATTTCAAGTATATATGCAAGAATCGTAAGGCAAAGCGTTTTCCCGTAAGACATTTTATGAAGAAATCCATAGCCCATGGCCATGCCGAGAGCACCCGCATAAAAGGCTGTCGTCAGTCCGATTTCAGGCCCTCCGATCATGGTAACGAGAATAACCACGCCCGCCGATGTGCCGAATCCCCACTTCATCCCGTGGAAATCGCAAATAACGGCAATCGGGATGGGGGACGCGGTCATAGTGACGAACACGAAAAACGGCGCCAAAAGTTTCAGCAGCACCAGGAGTGACGCGATGGCCGCCGCTGCCGCCGCTTCTGTCAGATATTTTGTTTTTCTCACTGATTCGTTCAATCTGTATCCTTTCCAAAAGAAGCCGCTAATGCTTCTTTCTCCTGTTTCGTTTTCCGTTTCAAATAGAATTCACAGGACCGGGCATCATAACCGTTGTTCCATTCCCTGTACCACACAAGGCGGACAGGCAGCCGGCCTTTTGTATACTTCGCGCCCTTCCCCGCGTTATGGACAGCTACCCGTTTTTCCGGATCATCTACGGTAAATCCCGTGTAGAGTGTGCCGTCTTGGCAGCGCACCATGTAAGTAAAATATTTCTTTTCCATCTCTTTCTCTTAGCCGCAGACGGCAAAAGGGCACAGGACTGTTTACATTTAGGTGTATGGTCTCCGCATGGTCACGCATGCCACTGTCCCCGTCTCCAGACTGCTGTTTTATTACCTCTCTATTGTATACAAACAATAAAAGAAATGCCAGCTGCATTGACAGCAGCTCAGAAAGCATTTTCTTTTATTTCCACATTTTTTCATGTCATTCGGATAACATATTCTTCACCGCCGTGGTGAGAAAAACGGTAAGAAGATAAAAGCTATCAGCTGTGAGCTGTTAGCCGTTAGCTGTGAGCCGTCAGCTAAAAATGCTGAATGACGGCGGACGGTCAGGTGTCACCCGGAGATGACGAAGGCTCGCTGCCGTGATGAAGAAGACCATAAAACGTCATCCTGAACGAATGTGAAGGATCTATTACCGTG
>UMKO01011360.1_pt1 | contig 14880 bp, 14 predicted proteins | sample 1966311 | NCBI WGS metagenome assembly UMKO01 (sample SAMEA4836178, study PRJEB28245) | human gut metagenome | biome: gut microbiome; material: fecal sample | place: Denmark | collected 2008
ACATATTCTTATATCTTACGATAAAATCCTTAAGAATCTTATTAAGTGCATGGCCAAGGTGAATGTCACCGTTAGCATAAGGAGGGCCGTCATGAAGAATGAACAGAGGCTTTCCCTCATTTACTTTCATAAGATTTTCGTAAACCTTTTCATCTTCCCAATTTTGAAGTGTAACAGGCTCGCTTTTCGGTAGACCTGCTCTCATAGGGAAGTCTGTCTTTGGAAGATTAAGTGTTGAATTATAATCCTGGGACATTTTATATTCTCTCCAATATCTAAAATCTAAATAAAAATCAGTCGGCAGTTACATCATAGTTATCACCGAACTTGAGATGACTGAACTTGCTCTGTCTTTTAGGATGAGCAGATACTTCTTCAGTTTCAGCAATCGGCTCAGCTTTCATTTCCGAAGGTACTGCAATCTTAACATCATCTTCAACCTGAGGCTGTGCAGGAGCTGTCACATCCTCTGTAGGATACTTTTCGTCAAGTTCTGCTTTTGAAGCCTCAACATCGGAGGTTGAAGGAAGATCATCAATTGACTTAATATGCTTACTGTAAAGTGAAATAAGTTCATTTCTGAGATTAGCCGCATCTGACTGAAGCTGTAAATAATGCTCTTTCTCGGCAGCAGTCATATTGTTCGCGTCAACAAGGAGAGTCTGAGCCTTTGTCTCAGCATCACGAACAATCTTTGCAGCCTTTTCCTTTGCTTCTCTTATGCAGGCATCAGCAACCTTCTGTGAAGCAAGTAAAGCGTTTCTTACTGTTTCTTCATCTGCTCTGTACTGTTCAACTCTTGTTGCAAGAACATCAATCTTATGAACAAGGTTAGTTTTTTCTTTCTTCAATTGTTCAAAAGAAACAATGACTTCATCAATAAACGAGTCAACATCTTCAGCTCTGTAACCACCGTTAAGAGTGGCTTTTCTGAAGCTTATATTTTTAATTTCATCAATTGTAAGCATTTATCTGCACTCCTTATTTATAATGTATAACCGAAATTCTCATTCGACCTTTTCCTGTAGTTCCAAGTATACCTTTTAAAACGAATTTGCCTTTTCCACGAATTGTAAAAACATCATTTTCCTTTAGGTTAAAACTGACATTTTTAGTTTCTTCAAAATTAACACATACGCTGTCTGACATAATGATAGTTTTTGTCTTTTCTCGTGACAGTTTACATACAGCGGCAACAATATTATCAAGTCGTAAAGAAGAAACTATAAATGTTTTTTCTTCCATTCCTCTTCCCTGCGGAAGCTTTGACAAATCAGCATCATCAACATTAACGCCGACTCTGCCGACTTTTGAAATCTGCGACTTGACATAATCGGACAATTCCGCTTTTACAAATACAACAGCCCGTCCGTCCTCAACAAGAATATCCCCGACAGTTTCACGCTCTATTCCGAGCGACATCAAAGAACCGAGAAAATCACGATGAGTGAGTCGGTCGCATTTTCTGAATGAAAACTCAATGCCGCATATCGGGAACATACTCGTACTCGGTTCGTCAAAAAACAAGCCAAGCATTTTTCTCTCGGAATCATCATACCCGCCAAAGAAAAGGTAGTTGTCGAAATATGCTTTTTTAAGCTCGGAAACAAGAAGCGCTTGTTTCCTTTCACTCATAAAAGACATAAAATACGGTTTCTGTCTTGTCAGACAAAGGTCAATACCGTTATTAAGCCGAGCAATCAGCTGTTTGTCATCATCCGAAGTAAACACCGTTGTTCTCAAGCTCATCAAGTAAATCGTCGCCTGTCAGGTCAACATTGCTCGGAATAATGATATATGTATTTGTAGCGACACGCTTGATTTTACCACGGTTTGCATACGCAACACCGCTGAGGAAATCAAGGATTCTTCTTGCCATATCTTTATTTGTATCTTCAAGATTAAGAACTACTGTGTGAGCCTTCATAAGCTCGTCGGCAATTGTGCGGGTTTCTTCGCCGAAACGCTCGGGCTTGAATAAACCAACCTGAAGATTGGTGGTAGCATTAATGTTTACGACCTTGTTTCCGCCGCCGAGATCTCTTTCTTTTTTAGTGTTTCTTACAGGTTCTTCTTTATAATCTTCTTCTGCACCTTCGTCAGCATAACCATATTCATCGTACTCATACTCATCATCGGGGGCGTCCCACATGCGTTTAAACTTATCTACAAAACCAGCCATTATATAATCCTCCTAAAATTATGTATAATTCCTTGCACCGAATAATGCCGAACCAACTCTGACCATATTTGCACCTGCAAGTACAGCTTCGTAATAATCGGCAGACATACCCATTGAAAGAATATTCATATCTATATTATCTAATTTTTTTTGCGAGATGTCAATAAATATATTATGCATTTTATTGAAAAATTCAGAAATTTTCTGTGAAGATTCACAAATCGGAGGTATTGCCATAAGACCTTTAACTGAAATACCGTCCAATTCGGCAATCTGACAAAGTAATTCTTCAAGCTGTTCGGGCATAACGCCTGACTTGTTTTCTTCTCTGCCGATATTTACCTCAACAAGAACATCACAGTTTATATTGATTTTTAAAGCCTGTTTAGAAATTTCCGATGCAAGCTTTATTGAATCGACAGACTGGATAAGATCAACCTTATCGATAATCTGTCTTACCTTGTTTGTCTGCAAGTGACCGATAAACTGAAGAGAACAGTTGTCAAGGTTATACTTATCATACTTTGACAAAAGCTCCTGAACCTTGTTTTCACCTATGTGGTCAAGTCCAAGTGAAATTGCGTGGTTAATAACCTCAGGTTCAACCATTTTTGTTGCAGCAAGAAATGTAATATCCTCACGCTTTCTTCCGGACTTTTCGGCAGCCTCGGCTATTCGCTCATCAATAAATTTGTAATTGTATTCAACGTCAGTTAACAACTTTTCCGTCATACAAATCATCTCCTTCAAGAATTACCTGATCATATAACTCAACTGTTGTGCCGTCAACAAGGTCTTTGCTGTCCGGCTCCGGATCGCAAATAACATAATCATCGTCGGCATACAGAATAGATATCTGTTTGAATCGCACTTCACTTCCGTGAAGCACATATACACCCTGAACCTTAACCTGTTCGGTATGTTTATTGTCATTGTCATCATAGGTTGTCTTTGTTACATAGTCATCATGAATAGCCTTTTTGCTGATTCTCAAGCCAGTGTATGAACCAAGACCTATTTCAATCGGTTCCTGTCTTGCCTGAGCAAGGTCGGAATTCATATAGTCACACTCAAGAATAAGAAGGGCGTCGCTGTCTTTTGATTCCTGATAAATCCTCTTGATAGTGGCGGGAATGCTTTCAGACGATGCGTCAGAGAACAGTACCGTAGCGGAACCGTCCCACAAAGAAAGTCTTGTTGCCTCATCAGCCGTAACCTTACAGGCAACATACCATTTCAATCCCGTTACAACCTTGCCTGCAATATTGCCGGACACTTTTGTCTGCTTTACATTATCAAGGTCAGAAAGAGTCAGACGATCAAGATTATTGTAATCAAGCGCATTTTCATATCCGTCACAATGCGAGAGAAAACAACCTGATTTTTCAGTCGTAATATTACCTGTTGATTTTCCTGTTTTGCCTTCAAGAGTGGCTATTTCAGCCTGAAGTTCTGAAATTCTGTCATTAAAGTTAGTGGCTTTGCCTGTGTAAATCTGTCTTTGGTTTATTGAATAAAGCAGATTATTTGTGACATTATCAATATTTGCCAAATCGCCGTCATTGATACTGCGAATTTGTGAAATGATATTATTATTTATATTGTTGTTGATAGTATCAATACCTATGTTGCCGGCCGTGCTTGTTTTTTGAAGTGTCTGCAAATCGGAAAGCTGTTCCTGTAATGCGCTGATTTTTGACTGTGAAGCTGCGTCATCATCATTTGCATACGATTTTGCAATTTCACCGCCGGCTTTTACCTCGTCACCGTCATGCACTGTATATGAAAGCACACCCGAAGTATTATTCTGAATCATATTTTCATCACGGATAATAAATCCGTTTGAATAAATTTTATCCGTGACTGTTGTTTGAACAGCATTTTCAGTCGGATACATTTTAAAATTTGTACTTATCAGAAGATAGGCGGCATAAACAACCGCAAGAACTGATAACGCAATCATCAAAATTCGTCTGAAAAGCAATTTATCCATAAAGTAAGCCTCTTTCGATTACAGCCTTTGCATAACTGTATATTTCTTCAAATGAATTATATTCATCAATATAAATCCAATTAATCTCCGAATCCCGCTTAAACCAAGTAATTTGTCTTTTCGCATATCTGCGGGTTTCCATTTTCAATTTTTCAACACAATCATTCAGATTTTTATTTTCTTTAAAATAAGGAATCAATTCCTTGTATCCTATTGCCTTTATTGATGTATAGCTCAGGTCGGAATTAATAACCCGTTCAGCCTCCTCAAGCAAACCTTCTTCAAGCATAATATCTACACGCTTGTTTATTCTATCATAAAGCACCTGTCTGTCACGGCAATTAAGACCGATTTTTACAGTTATATACGGAGACGGTATTTTATGTGATTCTTCAATTTGTTGTGTGATAGTTTTTCCTGTTGTTTTGTAAAATTCAATGGCACGGATTATTCTTTTAAGATTTCTGCTTTCACGAAGTCTGTCTGCCGATTCAGGATCGGATTTTGCAAGCATTTCAAGCAACCTGTCTGTTCCATGTTCTTCGGCAATCTTGCGAAGTTCTAAACAATATTCTTCATCCCGTTTATAATCACTGAAAGAAACATTGTTCAGAAGTGAATCAACATAAAGACCTGTTCCGCCGACAATAAACGGTAATTTGCCTCTTGAATGGATATCTGCTATACATTTTGAAGCATCAGTTACATATGACGCAACCGAATATGTTTTATCAGGCGGAAGAAAGTCCATCATATGATGAGGAATTCCGTCCATCTCTTCTTTGGTAGGTTTGGCTGTTGCAATCTGCATTCCCGTATAAATCTGCATGGAATCGGCAGATACGATTTCACCGTTAAAATGCTTTGCAAGTTCAACCGAAAGTTTTGTTTTGCCTGATGCGGTAGGACCGACAATTGAAACCGTATTAATAGATTTTTCCAAAAAATCACACCCTGCCAAATTGTTTTTCAATTTCACCCTTTGTAAGAACAATGCAAATCGGTCTGCCGTGAGGGCAATACTTGATTTCAGGATGTTCTTCAAGGTGTTTTACAATCCCTATAAGCTCCTCAGGCGTACTTTTATTGCCTGCCTTTATAGCTGAACGGCAAGCAACATTGCTGTAAAACCAATCCATTTTTTCGGTAAAGATATCGGTTTTACCCTGAGAAATGTAGCCCGACATCTCGGTAATGCAATCTTCAATTTCAACAGCCGGAATATACTGCGGAGAACTTCTTACAATAACCGTACTGTTACCGAAATCTTCAACTTCAAAGCCGCAATCGGAAAACATATCAAGATTATTAATTGCCGCATCATACTCGGTTTTTCCGAGAGTGACTGTAACAGGAGCAAGTAAAATCTGCCTGTAGTCAGCAGCCTTTTCGGCTTTGAGTTTTTCATAAATAATTCTCTCATGGGCGGCATGTTTGTCTATCAAAAGAATATCTTTATTGTTTTTTTCTGCAATGATATATGTATCGAAAGCCTCTCCGATATATTTGATGCTCGTCTGATTATCGTTTACAAGAACAGGCTCTTTTGATTTCTCAATAGATTCTTCCGAAACAATTACATTAACCTCTTTAGGGCTTACAATCGGACTTTTATCGGTAATACTTTCTGTATCAGTTTTTTCATCTTCAACAAGCGAAGTTGGCTGAACAATTTCAGGCTTGAAAGTTGATTTTAACTTTTCTTCCTCTTTCGCCTTATTTATCGCCTGTTGGCTGAAAATATCAAACGGATTGGATATATCCGCAACTTTTATATCATCAATGGACTTTGTAACAGAACGAATAGCTGCCTCGCCAATCTTCTTATTATCATTAAATGCGACATCCGAAAACGGATTAAAATCATCGGATTTTCCGGATGTAACAACAGGTTTTGCAACCTCTGTTATTGGTTTGTCAGGTATCGGTTTAGCATACTGTTTTTGTACAAAATCATTTTTAGAACTTTGCACAACAGGCTTGTTCAGAATGGCAGGTGCATTGTTAAACGGATTAAACTTATTTTGCACCTCATTAAAAGCCGTTTCCTTTTTAAATGATGCTTTTTTACGGCTGTCATACTTCATAAGTGAAGATTTTACCGCATGATAAATCGCATCAAAAACAGGTCTTTCATTTATAAATCTGACCTCAAGCTTTGAAGGATGAACATTTACATCAATAATTTCACACGGTAATTCGATATTAAGAACACACGACGGAAATTTTCCGACCATAATTGAGCCCTTAAAAGCCTCCTCAAGTGCAACCATAGCCGTTCTGGTTTTGATGTACCTTCCGTTTATAAAAAAATTCTGCATATTACGATTTGGTCTTGAGTGTTCGGGCTTTGAAATATAGCCGTAAACCTTTATTGCATCAAGCTGATAATCAACCGGAATAAGTCCTTTCGCAAAATCTTTTCCAAAAACCGAATATATTGCAGAAATAAGTTTTCCGTCGCCGAATGTACGAAGAACCTGCTTTCCGTCTTTAATGTATGTAAATGCGATTTCGGGATGTGATAAAGCAGTTTTGTCGATTATATTTGAAACTGCGTTACCCTCCGAAACATCCTTTTTCAAAAATTTTGCACGAGCAGGAATGTTGTAGAACAAATCTCTGATAACAAAGGTTGTGCCGACAGGACAACCTGCATCATCAAAGCTCTGTTCTTCACCGCCGTCAATTTCATATGAAGTTCCGATTTCCTCGTTTACATTCCTCGTAATAAGTTGAAGTCGTGACACTGCACAAATTGACGCAAGAGCCTCTCCTCTGAATCCGAGTGTAGAAATACTGTCCAGGTCAGATTCAACCTTAACTTTACTGGTTGCGTGTCTTAAAAACGCAACTTTGATATCGTCACGGTAAATACCGCAACCGTCATCGGCAACACGCATGAATGTTGTACCGCCGTTTTTTATCTCAACGGTAATATTTTTTGCGCCTGCGTCAATTGAATTTTCTACAAGTTCCTTTATAACCGACGCCGGTCTTTCAACAACCTCGCCGGCGGCGATAAGTTCTGCAACATGCTTATCAAGTACATTGATTACACCCATTTGTGTCACCTCCTAATATTAAATCATACCTTTAAGTTCATAAAGCAAGTTCATTGCTTCAATCGGAGTAAGAGTATTTATATCTGTATCTTTCAGCTTTTCAATCACGGGACTTTCAGCCGAACCGATAAGTGAAAGCTGCATATCGTCTGAATTATCCTGCTTTTGAATATTGGCATTCTCGTTTTTATATTTGCCGTGTTCAAGGTCTTTTAAAATTTCCTTTGCTCTTGAAATTACAGACTGCGGAATGCCTGCAAGCTTTGCAACCTCAATACCATAGCTGTCATCTGCTCCGCCGGGAACAATTCTTCGCAGAAAAGTAATGTCATCGCCACGCTTTTTAACTGCTATGTTATAGTTTTTTACACCGTCAAGGAGTTGTTCCATAACCGTGAGTTCGTGATAATGAGTTGCAAAAAGTGTTTTTGCACCGAGTTTTTTTCTGTCGGCACAAAATTCAAGCACAGCCCTTGCAATGCTCATACCGTCAAAGGTCGAAGTACCTCTGCCGATTTCGTCAAGAATAAGTAAGCTTTTTGAAGTTGCATTTTTAATAATATTGGCAACCTCGCTCATCTCAACCATAAAGGTTGACTGTCCAGATGCAAGATCATCAGACGCACCTACACGAGTAAAGATGCTGTCTACAATTCCGATTTCGGCAGAAGACGCCGGAACAAAACTGCCTATCTGCGCCATAAGAACAATAATGGCAATCTGTCGCATATAGGTTGACTTACCCGCCATATTGGGACCTGTAATAATTGCTACTCTGTCATTGGCAGAATCAAGGCTGACATCATTCGGAACAAACGGTGCATCCTTTAATAGAGCCTCAACAACCGGATGTCTCGAATCTTTAATTCTTATAGCAGTTGAAAGGTTTACATCAGGTCTTATGTATCTGTTGTCAGCCGCAACATTTGCAAGTGATGTAATAACATCAAGATTAGCAATGGCTTTTGCGGTTTTCTGAATTCTTTCAAGATTATCCGAAACCGTCTTTCTGACATCATCAAAGAGGTTGTATTCAAGTGCAACCGATCTGTCTTTTGCACCGAGGATTCTGCCCTCTACATCTTTCAAATCCTGAGTAATATATCTTTCACAATTGGTGAGTGTCTGCTTTCTTATGTATGTTTCGGGTACCATGGATTTATACGAATTTGATACTTCAATATAATATCCAAATACCCTGTTATAACCGACTTTAAGCTTAGGAATTCCCGTTATATCACGCTGTTCAGCCTCAATACGGGCAAGAATTCCCTTTGAGTCATTCATATCGCCTGTCACGGAATCCAGTTCTTCGTTATAACCTCTCTTAATCATACCGCCCTCACGGACTGTAAACGGGGGTTCTTCAACGATTGCAAAATCAATAAGAGAATGAATGTCCTCAAGCTTATCAATGCTTTTATAAATATATTTAAGATAAACCGATTTGCAATCAACGAGCAAATCCGAAATCTGCGGAAGATTCTGAATTGCTCCGCAGAGTGAACGCAAATCTCTTGCGTTTGCAGAACCGTAAACGATTCTTGTCATAAGTCTTTCAATGTCAAATATACCCGAGAGTGTGTCTGTAACATCCATACGGAGCATATTATCGTTTACAAGCTCTTCAATCGCACTCTGACGGTTATTGATTGAAGTTATATTAAGCAAAGGATGTTCAAGCCATGAACGCATAAGGCGTTTGCCCATTGCGGTTTTTGTCTTGTCAAGCACCCACAAAAGTGAACCCTTTTTATCCTTTGTCAGCATTGTTTGTGTGAGCTCAAGATTACGCTGTGTGTTGTAATCAAGGCTCATATATTGATTTTCTTTGTAGAACTCAATGTGATTTATTCTTTCAAGTCCCGTTTTCTGAGTATCACGAAGATATGAAAGCAATGCACCGAGAACGCATACAACAACAGATTTGTCAGATACAGTACTGTATTCATCCGCAAACTGTGATTTTACAACATCAGTACATACCGACTCGTCAAATTTTTCATCTTCGAGCATTTCAACTCCTGCCGAAAGTTTCGCTTTAATGAACTTAGGCAGCTCTTTCAGCTTTACAATGTCACCGCCAATGAGAATTTCACGGGGATTATAGCTTGTAAGCTGATTGGTAAGAACATTATAGCTGTCATTACCCCTGATTTCCGTAGTGTATAATTCTCCTGTGGAAATATCACAAAAACAAAGTCCTATAGATTTATTTTTAGAATACATACAGCAAATGTAGTTGTTTTTGCTCTCATCAAGCATACTCGATTCCATTACGGTACCGGGAGTAATTACTCGAATAATATCACGCTTTACAAGACCTTTTGCCTTTGCAGGATCTTCCGTCTGTTCGCAAATTGCAACCTTATAGCCCTTTGCAACTAGTCTTGCAATGTAACCCTCACAGCTGTGAAACGGAACTCCGCACATGGGAGCACGTTCGGCCTGTCCGCAATCCCTTCCTGTAAGAGTAAGTTCAAGCTCCTTTGATGCAAGCTTTGCATCATCGTAAAACATTTCGTAGAAATCTCCAAGTCGGAAGAACAAAATGCTGTCTTTGTTTTCTTCTTTAATTTTGAAATACTGTTGCATCATTGGAGATAACTCCGCCATTTGTTTCACTTCCTTAACAAAATTTAGAACCGTTTATCAGCCGCAACCGCCGCATGTAGCACAGCTGCCTGAGCATGATGACTGGCTGTAATCAGCAGTCTCGGGATCTGCGCCCTCAGCAGACTGCTGAACAATTGCGAGAACTCTGTTTGCAACAACATCAAAAGCAGCCTTTGCATCATTGTAGGCAATCATATTCTCGTTTGACATAATCTGAGAATATGCCTCTCTCATCTCAGTATTAAGCTTAGAAAGCTTTTCCTGATCTCTCTCTTTTTTTGATGCTTCATTGTTTATTGACATTCTTTTAAGATTGAATTCACCGATAAGACGCTGAAGCTCCATATCTGCATCTGCATTCTTCTGAGCGTCCTGCAATTTTTTATATGAGTCTTCTTCCTGAATGAGTCTTCCGAGTTCCCTTGCTTTCTCAATGATATCCATAGTTTTAACCTCCGATTATTTTACAAGCTCACCCTTTAATATCCAGTTGCGAGCCTTTATTATTTTTACATTTCTGAATGTTCCGATACAGTCCTTTGATCCTTCAAGCTCAACTATTATGTTACCGCTTGTACGACCGCACAATTCACCGTTCTTATCGTTTTCACCTTCAATAAGTACCTTTTCGGTTTTGCCAACCATTGAAGAACAACGCTTTGCCGCAATTTCTTCCTGAACATCAAGAAGTTCACGGAACCATTTTGATTTTTCTTCAGCGGAAATCGGATCGTCCATTTTAGCAGCAGGAGTACCTACTCTAGGTGAGAAAATGAAGGTAAAGAGCGATGTAAACTCAACCTCACGGATAAGCGATAAAGTTTCTTTGAAATCTTCATATGTTTCACCCGGAAAACCTACAATGATATCACTTGTAAGTGAAAGACCGTCAATTTTCTCTTTAGCATAATTGATTATTTCAAGATACTTTCTGCGATCATAGTGACGGTTCATTGCCTTAAGCACTCTGTCCGAACCGCATTGGAACGGAAGGTGAAGATGCTTGCTTATATGAGTACCCGATGCAATTGTGTCAATAAGTTCCTTTGAACAATCCTTCGGGTGAGATGTCATAAAGCGAAGCCAATAATCTCCGTCAATTGAATCGACCTCACGCAAAAGCTGTGAAAAGTTTGCTTTCTCGGAAAGACCTTTTCCGTAGGAATTTACATTCTGACCGAGAAGGGTAATGTCTTTATAACCCGACTCAATCATATTTTTAGCCTCAGAAACAATAATATTCTTTTCACGACTGCGTTCTCTGCCTCTTACATAAGGCACAACGCAATATGTGCAGAAGTTGTTGCAACCGTACATAATCGGTAACCAACCCTTGAAAGTGCCGTCACGCTTAACAGGAAATCCCTCATAAAGTTGATTATCGTCATTACCTCTTTCAAACACTCTTTTGCCATCAAGAAGAGCGTTATACATAAGCTCAGGAAAATGGTGCAATGAATGAGTACCAAACACAAGTCCTACAAAAGGAAAGCTCTTGTAAATTTTATTGGCAACATGCTCCTGCTCCATCATACAACCGCACAAAGCAATAAGAATCTGCGGATGCTTACGCTTTAGATTTTTTAATGCTCCTACATTGCCAAACACTCTGTCCTCAGCATGTTCTCTTACGGCACAGGTATTGAAAAGTATGAAATCCGCATTGTCCGGTTCATCTGCAAACTCAAATCCCGACTGTTCAAGCATACCCTTAATTTTTTCACTATCAGCCACATTCTGCTGGCAGCCGTATGTTCTGATATACGCAACAGGCTTCTCTCCTCTTTTGCGAATATCCATAATTTCAGCTATTAAATTCATATACTCCGATTGTTTTTCGGAAATTTTCTGACTGTCAGGCAAAGAAATGCCTCCTAACCCATTGTATTAACTGTTAGATTATAACACAAGATATACGGTTTTTCAATGTTTTTCACAGGTTTTTCAAAATTTACTTCTTATAAGTCTGAAACAGAGAACCGTATCCGGACGGTATATTACCCACTATTACGGATTGTGCAATTTCAAAATCGGTAGTAAATGTTATTTTGCCTGAATAATCAAGCGAGGTTGTCATTATTTTTGAGGTGAGCAAAAGCTTTATATGGTGGATTGTCTGATTTATTCCCGCTTGTTCAAATGTACTTATAACTTCCGAGGAAAAGCTTCCTGTAAGGTTAAAACTCACAGGAATGCAAGGTCCGACATTTGAGAGTATTGTAATATTCGTAAATGCACCGAGAGGTATTTCAATTTCATTGTCATATACCTTAGCTATTTCCTTTTGTACGGCTTTCGTGATGTCGGCTTTAATTCTGTTGATTTTGAATGAATCCGTTTCAATTGACTGCACATTTCCGTTTTTATCACAATTAATCTTTGCAATATCACTGTAAGAATAATTAAGCTTGTCAAGTGTATTATTCACTGCATCGCAGACAGAATTTACAGACAATATTTCAGCCTGAATTCTTATGTACTCCGGTCTGAAATCTGACAAATGCACCTCGCAGAAAACAGTAACACCGGTAATCAGTAAAACCACAGTAAGAAGTATTTTCTTTAAAAGAACAAATTTTCTTTTGCACCTTTTTCTGTACAACATAAAAACACCCCTCGTATATACTATACGAAGGGTGTTTGTTTTGTTAATTATTCTTCTGTGTCCGAACAACCGTCGCATGATGCACAATCGGCATCACACTCGTCATCTTCCTCATTGCTGAAAAGCTCTGAAAAATCAAACTCAAGGTTCTCGCCGCAGTTAGGACACTCAATTTCGCCTTCAAGAAGGACATCTTCGGAAACATTAAGCTTCTGACCGCATGAATCACAAGTTACCTCATAAAAAGGATTCTCTTCATCATCAAAATCGTAATCGTCACCTTCATCGTCATAATCTTCAATGTCATAGTCCTCGTCATCGTAAACATCAGACTCAACATCAGCAAGATCCTGATCAATTTCGTCAACCTGAGCGCTTAACTCATCGTAAAGCTCTTCCATGTCAGATACTTCAAAAGCCATATCATCAAGAAGATCAACGATTGCATTAAGAACCTTTACTTCAGGTTTTGACTCATCAAGCTCCAAACCGTCGCAAAGACCGCGAATGTAAGAAATTTTTTCAGTAAGATTCATAACTGATTCTCCCGCAGAAATTATGCTCTGCCCATATATTCGCCTGTTCTTGTGTCGATCTGAATAACCTCGCCCTCATCAATAAAGAGAGGAACTTTAATTTCAGCACCTGTTTCAAGAGTTGCAGGCTTTGTAGCGTTGGTTGCTGTGTCACCCTTAAAGCCGGGATCTGTCTTTGTAACCTTAAGTTCAACAAAGTTCGGAGGCTCAATGCCGAATACATTGCCCTTGTAAGAAAGAACCTTGCACACCATATTTTCCTTAACAAACTTAAAGTTGTCGCCGAGGACGCTCTTGTTAATCGGAATCTGCTCCCATGTTTCTGTATCCATGAAGTAGTAAAGATCGCCGTCTGAATAGCTGTATTCCATATCCTTTCTGTCAATGAAAGCTGTGGGATACTTATCATTCGGGTTGAAAGTTTTTTCAACTACTGCGCCTGTAATAACATTTCTGATTTTAGTTCTTACAAATGCAGCACCCTTACCGGGCTTTACATGCTGGAATTCAATGATTGATACAACCTGACCGTCCATTTCAAATGTAACGCCGTTTCTGAAATCACCTGCTGATATCATTAGTAATACCTCCTAATTATCTTTCATACGGAAATACGGTAATGTATGCCGTAATATAACAATTTACATTATACATAACAATGACAAAAAATGCAAGACTTTTATTACACAATAATGAGTTCTTTAGGTAGTGAAACAAAGTTTTTGTACCCTGTATCAGTCACGCAAAGCATATCTTCAATGCGAACACCGAATTTACCAGGCAGATATATTCCCGGTTCATCGGTTATTATCATACCTTTTTTCAGCATTGTTTCACTTCTCGGAGATACAACGGGAGATTCGTGGATATCAAGTCCTACACCGTGACCGGTTGCATGACCGAAATATTTTCCGTAACCGTTTTCCGAGATTATATCTCTTGCAATTTTATCGACATCAGAACATTTTGCTCCGGGTTTTACGCTGTCAAGTACAGCAAGCTGAGCTTTTAATACGATGTCATAAACCTTTTTCATTTCTTCGTCAGCCGACTTGATTGCTACCGTACGCGTAGTATCGCTGTGATAGCCGTCAAAAATTGAGCCGATATCAAAAGTAAAGAAATCTCCCTCACTGACAATATCATCTGACGGAACTCCGTGAGGCAATGAAGTCTTTTTGCCTGTAATCGTAATGAGATCAAATGAAACACCTTCACCGCCGTTAAGCTTTATGAGGTGTTCAAGCTCAAGTGCAACCCTGCGTTCGCTGACACCGGGTTTTAGGTAATTCAACACCTCGAGATATGACTTTTCGGTTATCTCCTGCGCTTTAGCTATTTTTTTAATTTCTGATTCATCCTTGATACATCTGATTTCTTCGATCTTATGATCAAGACTGCCGTCAGAAACGCACTCAATATTATTTTCCGAAAAAGCCTTTTTAAAACGATTATATTTTTCAACCGTAATATCGGATGCCTCAAAAAATACATTCACAACAGACTTGTTCTTTAATTCGCTTATAAGATCTTTAAACAACTTAGTAAAGCAAACAACCCTGCATCCGCTTGATTTTTTTAAAGCAGCCTCATAATATCTGAAATCAACAAAAAGGACAGTTTCATTTTCAGTCACAAGTAAATAGCCTTCGCTGTGAAAGAATCCGCAAAAATAACCGATATTCTTCTCATTAGTCAACAAAACAGCATGACTGTTACTGTCAAGAACCGTCTTTAAATTTTCAAGTCTTTGCTCAAATAAAGAGTTTTGCATTACATCAAGTCCTTTAATGCATTAATTGCGAGAAAGTAACTGTTTTTGCCAAAACCTGCAATCTGACCGACACAAACAGGTGCGATTACAGATGTATGTCTGAACTCTT